>JADMIO010955744.1_pt1 | contig 111874 bp, 84 predicted proteins | sample 8958161 | NCBI WGS metagenome assembly JADMIO01 (sample SAMN16585339, study PRJNA669376) | soil metagenome | isolation source: Crop rotation soil | place: USA: Cullars Rotation, Alabama | collected 2011
CGCGACAACTTGTCCACGTGGAATTCTAAGCTTAGGATCCCAATGTGCTGGAAAGGCTCCTGCATATTCAAAAATTCTTTTATTATTATAGGCAAGTAATTTTGGTTGACAGGCTGCAATCGTATTATCACTTTCTAATAATTGAAACATAGGTTGCAGCCAACCGGGTTTTACTTCAACATCAGAATTGAGCAACACATAATATTTAGCATTCACTTGTTTGAGTGCTTCATTATAACCTTTGGCAAAACCATAATTGTTTGTGAATTGAATAATACGAACAGCAGGATAATTTTTTTCCAAAAAAATAAGTGAATCATCTGTTGATCCATTATCGGCAACTATCAGTTCTATTCCGAATTGAATAGTAGGCATAACGGATGGTAAAAATTGCTCCAGGAATTTTCTGCCATTCCAATTTAGTATTACCACCGCAATGTTGGGAGCGTTGCTCAATTAGAGAGGTATTATTTATTCAAAAATAGGGATAACAAGAGATTTATTATTTTGGAATTAAGATTTATGATTTTCTTTATGCGGAATTAATAAAGGCCAAAGCTATTGCAGTAATTCCGTAATAAGCTTCTGACTTAAACCCTTTATCTTTAAAGCTGTTTATTATCTAACTATGTTGCGGCAATTTTTAAACTGGAAAATAGTATTGGCACTTATTGCAATTTTTATTGTAAGTGGTACTATTTTCTATTCTCAATACCTGGCACGCAAAATAGCCAAAGATGAAAAAGAAAAAGTGGAAGAATGGGTGAGGGCTTTGCAATCGGTAATTAATAGCCCTGAAAATGCCGATACGGAATTGGCTTCTTTTATTTTAACAAAAAACACCACGATACCTATTATTGGTACCAATGAAAAAGATAGCATTACAGAATATGTGAACCTTGATTCCGCAAAAGCTGCTGCAAATGCGAAGTATGTACAAAACAAATTAGAACAATTCAAATCCCTGCACTCAAAGCCGATTGAATGGGTTGATCCAAATGATTCAACCCGTATCAACCGTTATTATTATGGTGAATCAAAATTGCTGAACGAAGTCCGCTATTATCCCATTGTTCAATTATGTATTGTTGCGCTTTTTATAATTATTGTTTTTATCTCTCTGCGTAGTAGTTATCGCTCAGTTCAAAATCAAGTATGGGCTGGAATGGCAAAAGAAACAGCACATCAATTGGGAACACCTGTATCATCATTAGAAGGATGGGTGGAAATGCTGAAAGAAAGTTCTGGCAATGAAAAAATAGTACAGGAATTGGAAAAGGATGTGGATCGGTTAAGATTGGTATCGGATCGTTTTGGAAAAATAGGCAGCACGCCGCAACTGGAACCAATCAACCTGGTAAGCCAGATAAATAATATGGTGGATTATATGAAGAAGCGGGCCGCAGGCAAGATTATTTTTTCAATAAATACCAATGGAAAAGATCATATACCTGCAATGATATCAGCACCGTTGTTTGATTGGGTAATAGAAAATCTTTTGAAAAATGCATTGGATTCCATGGAAGGAAAAGGGACTATATCAGTAGATATTAACGAAGAAAAAAATGATGTGACGATTGATATAACGGATACCGGTAAAGGGATCAGCAAGCAAAATATTACTAAAGTATTTAAACCCGGCTTTACAACAAAAAAAAGAGGATGGGGCTTAGGGTTAAGCCTTTCAAGAAGAATAATAAAACAATATCACAAAGGTGAAATTTTTGTGAAGCAATCAGAAATTGGTAAAGGAACTACGTTTAGAATTGTTCTGAAAAAGTAAACTGCTTACATTTGCAATCCCCAAAGCCCGGGTGGCGAAATTGGTAGACGCACTACCTTGAGGTGGTAGCGCTGGAAACGGCGTGCTGGTTCAAATCCAGTCTCGGGCACAAGGTCAGTATCAAAAAATACTGGCCTTTTTTTATTGAGAAAATTATGCAGCCATTATTTTAAAACCGATAGTGGTAACCGCACCTTTGCCAAAACCTTCACTGGTAATATCTATTGTGCCTTCATGGCTTTCCACTATTGTTTTGCAATTGTATAAGCTTTGACCAGTTCCGTTTGTTTTTGTTGTAAAACCACGGTGGAATAATTGATTGGCAATTGTATTATCAAAGCCGTTACCGGTGTCTTTTATTTGTAATACCAAACGATTTGCTTCCCTGTAAGCGTTGATATAAATATTTTTTTCTGCTATATTCTCATCCATTGCTTCAATACTATTTTTTACGAGATTCAGCATTAGCTGCATCAATTTGGTGCGATCGCCTTTGATAAGCGGTAAGTCCTCTGCAATATTCACAGAAACATCAACCGACATTTCGTTGATAGATGCAAACAACATGGAAAGGCTGTCGTTAATAATATTTTTAAGATTGGCTGGTTTTCTTTCAATGGATTCACGGCCGGTTACATATTGGCGTTGAATATTGAGGATGCCTTCAATATTATTTATGATATGAAGTTGTTCTGTAATCGATTTATTGGTTTCTTCCTGGTTGCGTTCTTGTGTTTGCGAAATACCACTAAGCATTTTTATTACTGCATCTGCTTTGGCTTCACCAATTGCATTTGCAATAGATCCTTTTTGTTCTTCAAAAAATGTAATAAGTTGTTTGAGGCTTTCAGAATTATTTTGATCCTGCATTCTTTTAATACGGGTAAGCGAAGATCCAAAACCTACAACAGCATTCCCAATATCATGCATCACTTCTGAAGCGATTTCAAATTTTCCTTGAGCAACTGCTTTATCCAATTGAGCCTGGTGCTCTTGCTTTTCAAGCATTTTTAATTTGGTTACATCTTTTGAAATACCAAATGTTCCAACCACTTCACCCTGCGGATTTATCAATGGTAATTTAGTAGTGGCAACCCAGCGTTCCGTGCCATCATCTTTTATTTCTTTTTCTATATAATCAACTTTTGCTTTTCTTGTTTCCTGTATTTGCTGTTCGTCTTCAAAAGCTGCAGTAGCATGTTCCTGGTCATGAAAATCAAAATCAGATTTTCCAATCAAATCCTTTACCGTTGCATCTGGGTTTGATCCCAGATGTTTGTTCACCATATATTTACTTACACGAAGGAATTTGCTTTCCTTGTTTTTAAAATATATCGCATCCGGCATATAATCCATTAGGGAATCGAGATAATATTTTTCTTTTTCAAGGCTATCGTTCAGGTCTTTTAAAATAAATTCATTGAGCTTTGTTTCAGAAATATCTTGTAAGGCACCGATGGTACGGCAAACAACCCCATGCTCATTTCGAAGAATAATCGCTTTTTCTTTCACATAAGCATATTCTTCATTTGCTTTTAGAAAGCGGTATTCGCAATTCCAGCTTTTTACATTTGGATTTTCTTTTGCTTTAATAATAATTTCTGTGATGCGGCCTATATCTTCCGGGTGTACTTTGGAAGCCCAAAAACTTACTGATGTTGTTTCAGGTGTTATATCATATCCAAATAAATCACGATAGCCATCACCCCAGAATACATTATCCTCTGTATAGTTGCGATCCCAAATAGCATCTGATGTTGCTTGTGCAGCATAATTAAAACGGTTATTGCTTTCTACTGCTGCCTGCTCTTTCACTGCAAGCAATGCTTCCATTTGCAACCGTTCCATTTCTTTTGTTTGAGCTATTTGTATAGCGCTGTAGCGTTTTAATAAGAAAGCCCATAAGCCGCAAATAAAGAATATCAATGCTGCCAGCAATAAATGAATTAAAAAACGCTGCAACTCATAATCATTCAACTGCAGAAAATATGGTTTGCCATATTCAGTTTTATTATGATAGCCGAAAATGGCAAGATGCGACATGATAATTAGCAATAGCGGTATCTGTAATTTCCAATTTTGATAGGTAATTAATACGGTGCTTCCAACAAATGCAAAAAAGTACATCTCAAACATTCCATGCATCTGGAAAATGTATTGCGCAGTAAATAACCCGAGTATCACACTCAACACGTACTGGTAGAGATTGGAAGAAGGCAAAGCAATTTTGACAGAATAATAAATGAGTAGGCAAACGCTGCCACCAACTAATGCAATAGAAAAAGTGTTATAAAAGCAAGCGCATATCAATCCCCCGGCAAAATAAATACCAAGGAAATAATTCATCAGCTTATCAGATCTTCTTTTAACCCGCTGGCTGAATGATAAGTTTTTTCTCAACTTCTTGCTTTCTGTTGCCACTTTCTCCATTTACGTTGCTGATATTAATTTAAATTCTTTAACGGAAGCGTAATAGTGAAGACCGCACCATTATCGTTGGCAACTTTTATTTCTCCACTGTGTGCAGTGATATATTGTTTTACAATTGCCAGGCCTAAACCGGTACCGTTACTTTTTTGCTTTGTAACAAATGGATCGAATAAGGTTTTGATAATTTCTGAATGAATTCCCAAACCATTATCACGGATCGAAATAAAAATTTGGCCTGTGGCATTGTTTGTTGTTGCTTCAATATCAATTCTTGGTTGGAAAATTTTATTATCCAATAAAGCGTCGATAGCGTTATTCACCAGGTTCATCATTACCCTTTTTAGTTTGCTTTCGTCACCTTCAGTAATCAGGTTTTCAGGTATATTTTTATTGATAATTACTTTACCATCTGCATTTCTCGAATCGGAAAGTTTTAATGCATCATCTATTGTTTTATTAAGATTGACAGGCAATTTTTTAACCGGTGTTTCTTTAATAAAATCAAGAAAATCTTCAAATATTTCTGAAGCCTGAACACCACATTCATCGATCATGTCCAACCATTCGTTTTCTGGAGAATCCTGGCGCATCATATCGGTAAGTACTTTGATATTTTTGATAGGAGAGCGGAGGTCATGCATCATCATGCTAACTGCTTTGCCTACTGCTGACAGTTTTTCTTTTTGTAATAATTTCTCCTGCAATTCAGCATTATTAATTGCTTTTGCTGCATTGAGTACAAATAGTTTTAAGAGGTATAATTTTTCTGTTTTTAATTGCTCTTTATTTTTAAGTACTGCAAAAATGGAATAGTTGTTTAATCTTGCTAAAACCACATCGCCCAATTGCACTACAGTACCATCTGCTATTTGCGCAGCTTTTACATTTTTAATTAGTTCTTCAAGATCTATTTTTTCTTCAATAGAACCAATCGAGAACATTTTTTCATATTCATAATTATCATGCAGTTTGCCCAGCAACGCCATATCAGTTTCAACATAAGTAACTAACTGGTCGAGTATGTTTCTTAGCAAGGAAGTAAGGTGCTGCTCATTTACAGTAATAGAGGAAACTGTTTCAATTAATTTTTCGAGGTTGCGTAATTTATTATAATCCGTTACTGCTTTAGTCGCTAACTGAGTAATTTCTTCTGATGCATAAGGTTTGCAATGATAGCCTACATTTTGGCCAGCCCTTGCAATGATATCGTCAATAGAATTATCGCTAAATGCAGTTACAAAAATAATTTCTGCCTTTGTGTCAATTTTTCTAATCTGCTCTGCAGTTTCCATTCCATCCCATCCTGGCATACGCATATCTAAAAAAATAACTGCATAAGGTGAACCATTTGCAACAGATTTTTTTACCAGTTCCAGACCTTCCATTCCATTGGAGGCTTTATCCACTGTAAAGTTTGGAATATTCGTTTTTTTCTTAGAAGAAAAAGAGGCAACAGGTGCATCAAATAAAATACTTGCAGCAAGGCCTACGCTGTCATTTTCAGGTGTGCTTTTTCTTGGCGTAAGAATTTCTTCGATATCATTTCTCACCATTTCTTCATCATCGATAACTAAAACGGCTGCGTTAGTAGCTTCTTTCATAATGTTGGATTTTATAAATAACAGGATTGGATTTTGGATACTAAATTTTAAACTTCATGATGGTTAATGCACCTCTGTCTGGCCCTTCACTTGTAATATCAATAGTGCCACCATGCCCTTCTAGTATTGCCCTGCAATGATCAAGGCCAAGGCCACTGCCACTGCTTTTAGTAGTAAAGCCTCTTGTAAAAAGTTGTTTCGCAATTTCTTCATCAAAACCTTTTCCGCTATCTTTTATTTTTAATACGAGGAATTCGTTACAAGAATCTGCCGTAATAGTTATTGATTTATCAGCTGCATAAATATCAATTGCTTCAATGCTGTTCTTAAGTATATTGAGGATCACCTGCATTAACTTAGTACGGTCACCTTTTATTACAGGAAGGTTTTCATTGATATCTAATGTAATGATGATATTTCTTTTATTTAGCGAAGCATATATCATCGACATACAATCATTAATGATGCTGCTGAGGTTGGTTGGTTTTTTCTCAATTATTTCTGCGCCATTTACATATTGGCGTTGAATATTCAGTATCTCCTGGATATGATTGATGATATTCTGTTGTTCAGTAATTGATTTGCCAATATCTTTCTGGTTATTTTTTTGAGTCTGTGCAATACCGCTTATTATTTTAATTATCGCATCTGCCTTTGCTTCACCTACTGCTGTTGAAATAGGATCTTTTTGTGTTTCAAAAAAGCCAACCAGGTTTTGAAGGTTTTCAGAATTGTCTAATTCAAGTGAACGTTTGATCCTGGTGAGGTAAGAAGAGAAGCCTACAACAGCATTGCCTACATCGTGTAATACATTGGAGGCAATTTCAAATTTACCTTGCACTACGGCTTTTTCTAATAGGGCTTTCTTAATTATTTTATTTCCTGAATGTTTTTCAGCGTAGTCTTCTATATAAATAATAAAGCTGTTATCGGTCAGTTTGCTTACTACAAGATTGAAATGCATTTCCATTTTACCTGTTCCGAAAGAAAAAGGAAAAGCTTTAGCATATTCATTTTTAGTAATGCCTGCTTCAGCTATGAAATGCTTTATTTCATCAGCCGTTTCTGCAGCGATGAATAATAGTATATCAAAAAAATTATTGCTTTGAAAATTAAGCGTGGCGACTACAGGTTTTAACATCAGTTCCCCGGAAGGGTTGATGTAAATGATAGTACCTGTACGATCAATTTCTATCATGCCTGAAGGGGCATGCTTCATAAACATGAAGAGTTTATCTTCTGTTTGGATCAGGTGGTTTCCCATGAATGGATCTTTTAGGGTGGATTCAATTTTAAAGATGGAATGAATATAAATGCTGTGTTCTGGCGTTTATAGCATCTTATAAATTGAAACCATTCCGGACAAAATGGATTTTAATCAACTGTGAACGACAATTTCTTTCGATTATTCTAATATGAATAAATAATTCTGGGATAAGATCTTAAAGTATATGTAACTATCTAACCCCTCTATAGGTTTACCCTTATACTTTAAAAAAATGTGCAGAACTGCCAATAAATAAAAAACTCTGCGTTTTAGTAGGATTATATTCATTAAGGATAATACTTTGCAAAAATTATCCTTAATGGATAGTTCGAATCCACCACTATGAGAAAGTCGCTATCGAAAAAGATCAACATTTTTCTATCACTGGACCGTGATATACTGAAAGGCTATTACAATGCACAGGATCCAGCACCACTTTATAAACGGCAATTGAGTCATGAATTTGAGCAGTACATAATGACTGCAGCCCGTTCGGTAAAAAGAAATTCCAAAGTAAATTTTAAGGTAAGCTATCGCAGTGAATCGGATAAGCAATATGCTGAACCATTAATGTATGCTATTAGGCGCCATTTCTCCGAAGCAAAAGAACTCATGACTGTTGAGTTTGAAAACTTCAAGCGAAGGACTTATGTATTATTATTTGTCAGCCTGGCTGTTGTTATGATTTGCCATATCCTGTTGCCCTATTTATTAAAAGGCGAAGAGAGCAGCATGCATTCAGGATTAAGTAATAGCCTGGATGTGTTTAGCTGGGTAATTTTATGGAAACCGATTGATCGCCTTATATTTTATTGGAACCCTTTCTTAAAAGATATTTCTGTATTAGAAAAATTGGAGAAGGGGGAAATTGTAATGACTGAAATCGAAGATTAATTCGATTAAGCAAACGACTATGAAAAAATTCTATATCATTTTTTTTATCGGCTTTGTAGTTTTATCAACCCTGTTGTATTTATCAATATGGTGGTTTGTAGGTGGTGCAGCTATTATTGCAGCCGCTACCATTTATCATTTTTATAATGCCAAACTAAAAGCCAGTGATGCAAGTATTGAAGAATTAGAATCGCAGGTGGAAGAATTGCAAGCACAATTGGATCGTTCATTATTAAAGGAAGAAAAAGCAAGTAGGGAAGCAGTGCAAATAAGGCATGCCAAACAAGAATTGCTTACCGTTATCAGCCACGAAATCCGTACACCGATGAATGGTGTTCTTGGTATGAGTTTGTTGTTGGCAGATACTGTATTGACAAAAGAACAAAAGGAATATAATGATACGATAAGAAACTCGGGACAGGGCTTGTTGAAAACGGTCAATGATATTTTGGTTAATGATATACTTGACTATTCTAAATTAGAAAAGAAGGGCAAGAAACTGGAGGCTATTGATTTTGATCTGCGTGATACAGTAGAAGAAGTGCTGAATCTTTTTGCAAATAAGGCTGGAAAAAATGGAATTGATTTGTTATATCAAATAGAGCAAAATGTTCCACTCCAATTACAAGGAGATAATAAGCGATTAAGAGAAGTGCTGATGAACCTTATTGAGAATGCGGTTAAATTTACAGAAGAAGGCGAAGTATTGGTAACTATTTCTTCGCTTGAAAAAGATAATAGCGATATTAAGTTAAGGTTTGAAATAAAAGATAGCGGGGCCGGTATTGCTGAAGATCGGCTTTCTCAATTATTTTATGGGCAAACAGGTAAAGAATTTAGCCGTGATAATGAAAGGGCTACGGTAGGGTTGGTGATGTCAAGAAAACAAGTAGAATTAATGGGCGGTACTATTGATGTTGCAAGTAAATTGGGAGAAGGTTCGACATTTATTTTTGAATTGCCATTTGTAAGTGGTAAAACAATCTTGACTGATGAAAAGAAAGATGCTATCGCTAATCTTGCTGATAAAAAAGCATTGATTGTTGATGATAATCTAAGCAGTGCTAATCTCCTTGAAGCACAACTCAAAAAATGGAATATAAATTGCACTACCGCAGATTCTGGTATGAAGGCACTTGAATTATTGGAAAGCAATTCATTTGATTTTGTACTTACCGATAGTGATATGCCGCAGCTTAACGGCTTGCAATTAACTAAGCTTATTAAAAATAAATATTCTAAGCTGCCGGTAATAATTCTTAATACTGCCAGCAATGAAATTCAAAAACAAGATGAATTATTATTTGCTGCTATGGTTCCAAAACCGGTTCGCCTGCATGTCTTAATGAATAGCTTGCTTACAATTTTTAATAAGCCAATTTTGAATAATCAGCAAGAGGAAACTAAAATGGAAAATAATTTTGCAGCAAAATTTCCATTAAAAATCCTGATTGCAGAAGATAATTTAATCAACCAGAAAATAGCAATGAAAATTTTGACAAAGTTGGGTTATAACCCTTCCATTGCAAATAATGGTGGTGAAGCATTTGAAAGTTGCACGAAAGAACAATGGGATATCATCCTAATGGATGTGCAAATGCCTGTGATGGACGGTTTGGAAGCAACCCGTAAAATTCGTTCTGACTTAAACTTTCAACCAATTATCATGGCGATGACAGCCAATGTGCTGCAAGGCGATAGAGATGCTTGTTTGCAAGCCGGAATGAATGATTATATCAGCAAGCCAATAAATCTTGATGAATTAATAGGGCGGCTTGAAAAATGGTCAACAGTAATAAAAGAATCGAAGGCAAAATAATATTTTATTGCCCGAAAGTGTAGCTATACTCCAATCTTCCTGTAAGTTCTTTATCGTCATTGAAAAGTGCTTCTTTTGTTTTTAAACCTTTGTCATCGAAAATATAGCGCCATATTAAATATCCGAGTGTACGGCTTGAAGTAGGAGTTATTTTTTGAATCATGCGATCTTTATCATCGTATTCAAACATAAAGTCCGGCAATAGTTTTTTCAATTTGCTATTATAACGAACAATATCAGTTACCCGGTTATTTTCATCATAATAATAATAGAGATAACCCGTTTCAACCCCTTTTCTAAAAGTTCGTTCTTCACCAATATTTCCATCTTCATCAGTTACAAAACGTATTTCCAGTGAATCAGGTTTTGCACCAGCTCCTGAATTAATTATCCGCCACATCTTTTCAGGTTTTCCTGCGGCATTATAAATCCATTGATGTGTTTCTGTCTGGTTGAAATTATTTGCCGGATCTTTTGTAACGTTTTGCACCTTATTTATTTTTCCACCTGTATCATATTCATAGCTAATCACACTCACAATAGCTGTGGATGAATCGGTGGAACTGATAACCCTTGCCTGGTTATCATAGCGGGCATAAATAATAGTTTTATTCATGCTGTTAAATGAAGAAGTTTTCAATGCCACACCATTTTCCTTTACTTCCTGGAATTCTGAAAAATCGCTTGTCTTCACTCCACGTTTATCATAGCCTGTTACGGATACCGTTTTTACCTTGTTGGTTTGATAACTTTTCATCTGGCGATTGGTTTCCATAGTGCCGACAATATCATTGTAATAATATTGTGCAGTTGAGTGCAGTGTAGATAATAATAGGATTAGCGGGAAAAGGATTTTTTTCATTAATGGATATATTATTAATAGGCAAAAGTAGTTCAATTGTTCAGTAACGAAAAAGAAAGGCTACTTGTATTTTTTGTACTTATTTTTAAGAAAAATTTACAGTGTCCCATATCCCGGAGCGGAAAGAAAAAGATTGCCTCAATTGCGGTACCATTGTACAGGGCCGTTACTGTCAACACTGCGGACAAGAGAATGTAGTGCCTAAAGAAACTTTCTGGCACATGTTCACACATTTCTTTTATGACATCACCCATTTTGATAGCAGCTTTTTTCACACTGTCCATCATTTGATTCTCAAACCAGGGTTTTTATCACAGGAGTATATGCTTGGCCGCAGATCCCGTTACCTGCACCCGATTAGAATGTATGTGTTTTCTTCTGCGATTTTCTTTTTACTTTTTTTTAGTGTATTCAAACCAGAAGATGGAATTAAAGTAAACCCTGTTATTGAGGGAAAGGAACGGGGGAAATATATTTCCCGCTTAGAAAAGAAACTTAAAAAAGATACTGCCAATATCAAACTTAAAGAAGCACTTGCTTTAGCAAAAGATACTTCCAGGGTGCTAAAGGCAAATGATATTAATGATGTATATGGTGAAAGAGGCGGTATAAGCTTTAGTGGCAGAAGTTATAAAGATTTTGCCACTTACGATTCTATTGAAAAGACATTGCCTAAAAATAAACGGGATGGATGGTTTGCAAGAAGATTAGTAAAAAAGCAATTGCAAATAGAAGAAAAGTACAAAGAGAACCCTGATGAAGCAGTAAAAAAATTAGTGGAAAGTATATTGCACCGCCTTCCTTATATGTTGTTTATTTCTTTGCCGCTTTTTGCTCTTATTTTAAAAATTGTTTACTTCAGGCGAAAGCAATTCTTTTATGCAGATCATGGAGTTTTTACCATTCATTTATATGTTTTTACCTTTTTATTATTAATGGTGGTTTTTGGGTTAGGTAAATTGGAAGATGCGACAGGCTGGGATTCTCTTGCTATTGTGATGGTCATTCTCTTTCTTGGATTGTTTTTTTACTTGTATAAAGCCATGCGAAAATTCTACGGGCAGGGCAGAGGTAAAACATTTTTGAAATTCCTATTGGTAAGCATATTGTCGTTGTTTATGATGCTTATTTTATTTTTATTTATTATGTTCTTTTCTGCTGTCACTCTTTAATTGTTGATTTATGAATAAAAATACCGGAGATGCATTTTTAAGATTGGTTGAAATAATGGATGATTTAAGGGAAAAATGCCCATGGGATAAAAAACAAACTGTACAATCATTACGTCAAATGACGATAGAAGAAACCTATGAATTAGCTGATGCAATTACGGATGAAAATTGGAAAGATATTAAAGAGGAGTTGGGTGATTTATTACTTCATATTGTTTTTTATGCAAAAATCGGGCAGGAAAAACAACAGTTTTCATTGGAAGAAGTAATCAACGGTATTTGCGAAAAATTGATAGTAAGGCATCCGCATATTTATGGTGATGTAAAAGTGAATGATGATGAAGATGTAAAGCGAAACTGGGAAAAAATTAAATTAAAAGAAGGAAAAAAATCGGTATTGGAAGGAGTGCCGAAATCATTGCCTGCTACAGTAAAAGCAATGCGGTTGCAGGAAAAAGCTAAGCAGGTAGGATTTGAATGGGATAACCCGGAACAGGTATGGCATAAAGTTGAAGAAGAAATGCAGGAGCTAAAAGATGCCGTAAGGAACCGTGATTTAACAGCTTTAGATAAAAAGAATGAAGAACAGGCAGCCAGTACAAGCAAGCTGCAACAGGAAGTTGAAGACGAATTTGGTGATGTTGTGTTTTCTTTGATTAATTATGCACGGTTTTTGCAGGTTGATGCCGAAAATGCCTTAGAACGAACCAATAAAAAATTCATACACCGGTTTACAGAGATGGAGCAGGAAGCATTGCAAACAGGAAAAGCCCTGTCTGAAATGACGCTCCAGGAAATGGACGAGATCTGGAATAATGTCAAACACCGGCAGCGTCAATAAATAGTGAAGCCACTTTTTAAAAATATCTTTTTATCTAAATACAGCTTACTGATCATTTCAGTAACACTATTTGCGTTTTCCTTTTTTTTTAATAAGCTCTACAGTGATCGGTTATCTGTTGCACAGGAAGTAACCCTTGCAGAAAAATATTTGCACCACCAGGAAGACGATTACAACAATTTTCTTAAAGACACTGCGCTGATCAATAGCTTGATTAATGGCAGGGAAACCTTAACAGAGTTCACTCATCTTGCGGCAAAGAAGTACGCTGTTTTTTTGTATAACGTTAATTCATTTGGTGAAATTGAAATGAAATTTTGGAGCGATCAACTTATTGTGCCGCCACCAAATATGTTATTTGCCAATGATGGAGAATATTTTGCTCAACTTTCCAATGGTTGGTATTTGATTATTAAAAAATCCTTTCCTGAAAATAATGCTTCGGGTAAAATTTTATCCTTTGCGATGATACCTGTACGGTCCCAATTTTTTATTGAAACCGATTATTTGCCAAAACAATTCACTTATAGTTCCTCTGCCGATAAACGTGTTATCATAAGTGAAAAACCTACAGAGTTTCCTGTTAAAACAACAAGCGGGCAAACTATTTTTTTTCTTGATAGAAAAGTATCTGCTGCTGTTCCCTATAATGATAAGCAAACGCTTTTTCTTCGTTTCGGCGCTTTGTTATTTTTATTTGTATTCATCCATTTGTTTGTAGAATCCATTGCAAGAAAAAATAGTTCCTGGACAGCTATAGCAATGCTTACATTTTTGGTAATCGTAATAAGGTTGGTTACCTATTATTTTCCTGCTTTATTAAACCTTCGCCAATTTGAAATATTTGATCCGGCTATCTACGGTTCCAATCCTATTCAGCGTTCATTGGGCGATTTATTGATCAATACTATTTTCTTTACATGGATTGTTTTATTTGCCTGGTCAAAATTGCGCCATGATGAAAGACCAGCTGCTGGACTTTCTGTTCCTATGCGATGGATTGCGGGCATACTGTCTTTATGTTTACTTATATTTTCCACCTTTGTACTTTCTACAGTTGTAAGAAGCCTTGTTTCCGACTCAAAAATATCTTTCGATGTAACTGATTTTTTCAGCCTTAATGGCTACACCATTGCAGGGTTTATTGTCTTCAGTTGTTTGGCTTTGTCTTATTATTATTTTTCACAGATTTTATTCCGCTTTATATTTTCATTTTTCCAGGATAAAAAATTCTTAATCTATTTCGCTATTGGTTTTGCAGGGCTTATATACCTTACACTTCGTTCTGGCCATCCTGATGTTTTGTTTTACATACCCGTTTTGTTATGGTTGCTTTTTTATACATTATTATTCAACAGGCAGCGGGTTATCTTCAGCCGCTTTCGTATTAATATAGCCAGCACACTTTCATGGATTTTTCTTTTTTCTGTTTCTATAGCTGCAATAATGCTTGCTGAAAACAGGAAAGTGGAATGGGAAAAAAGAAAGCGATTGGCCGATAAACTGGCAGTGCAAACCGACCCTTCCAGCGAAAGGCTAATGAGTATTGCTATTCAATATCTCGATAATGATTTTCTGGCTGATAATTTTTATCGCTTAAGCGATCCGGATAAAAGTAAAGTGTTTCGTGATAGTATTATAAGAGAAAATTACAGCGGTTACCTTAATAAATATGATACCCGTTTATATGCTTATGATGCTGAAGACAAACCCTTGTATAATGAAGACCCAACGTCTTATGATGATCTAAACACCATTCTTAAAGTACAATCTAAAGACACTAAAATAGAAGGGCTTTATTATTACGAAACATCTTTTGATAAGTTCAATTATATCACCCGACGTGATGTAACGGATACTGCCAACATGAAAATTGGATCGTTTTTCATTGTATCCAATCCAAAAAATTTCAGCAGGGATGCGCTTTTTCCGGAGCTATTCAAACAATTCAAAAAAACAGATCCTGAAAATTCACCTATTTATTCCAATGCAGTTTATATACACCGAAAATTAGTATCGCCACCGGGCAATTATCCATTTGCCATTACATTGAACCCGGATGAAGTGCCGAAAGAAGAATTGCAACAAAAGGCTAATGGCGATTATGACGAATTATGGTATAGGGTTAGCAATGAAAAGGTAGTGGTCATTGCACGAAAAAAGGAAACAATTATTGAAACAATTACATTGTTCTCCTATATATTTTGTTCTTTTCTTTTTTTAGTGGCGTTTGTTCAACTGCTTTCATTAATTTTTAAAACGGGCTATGAATGGGGTGGCTTTAGAAAATTATTGCAGTTTAATATCCGCAGGCAAGTGCACAGTACGATTATATTTATCAGTGTATTTTCTTTCCTGATTATCGGGGTTGCTACTATTTCGTTTTTTATTAGCCGTAACAAGCAAAGCAGTAGTGATAAGCTTAGCCGCACTATGAAAATTATGGTGAATGAGATGCAGAAAAAACTTTCCGATCATAATACGTTTGATGATGTGGTAAAAATTTATGATTCAGTTTCCAATTTTGATTTGCAAAAATTAGTCGATGAGGTTTCAGATATACATGGTGTGGATGTGAATGTGTATGATTTAAAAGGTAATCTCCAGGTATCATCTCAGGCGAATGTATATACCAATGGAGTGCTTAGTAAAAAGATGGACCCCTTAGCATTTTATCATTTAAGCAGGTTGCGGCAGGTACAACATGCGCAGGTGGAGCGCATTGGTAATTTTTCTTACCTCAGTATTTATTCACCGGTGCGGGACGAAGATGGAACGGTCTATGCTTATATTAATATCCCTTATTTCACATCCAAACCAGAATTGGATCAGGAGATTTCTAATTTCTTGGTTACCATAATAAACCTGAATGCATTTATTTTCCTGATTGCAGGGTTGATTGCATTGTTTATTACCAATAGAATTACCCGATCATTTTCTGTTATAAGTGATAAAATGAAAGAGGTAAATCTTGGAAAATTGAATGAAGAAATTGTTTGGAACAGGAATGATGAAATTGGTGAATTGGTAAATGAGTATAATAAAATGGTGGCCAAGTTAGGGGATAGTGCCAATGCGTTAGCAAAAAGCGAAAGGGAAGGTGCATGGCGTGAAATGGCAAGACAGGTGGCGCATGAAATTAAAAATCCGTTGACACCAATGAAATTAAGCATACAGTACCTGCAAAAAGCAATTAATAACAATCAGCCTAATGTAAAAGAACTTTCAAGTAGTGTTGCAAATACATTGGTTGAACAAATTGATCATCTTTCAAAAATTGCTGCAGACTTTTCCCAGTTTGCTAATATCGGTAATACCAGCGTTGAAGTTTTCGATCTGCATGATATTATTGCTTCATTAATAGAATTGTACCGTCCTAATTCAAGGGTTACTTTAGAATGGCGGGCCGTGCAGGCAAGAGTTATGGTGGAGGCAGATCGTACACAAATGAACCGGCTTTTCACTAATTTATTGGCCAATGCTGTGGAAGCATGTAATGGAGTGGAGCATTGCAAGATTGAAGTTGGTGAGCAAATCAGTATCGATGGCACAATTATCATCAGTATAAAAGATAATGGAGAAGGTATTCCACCGGAAGTGCAATCGCATATTTTCGTTCCAAACTTCACAACGAAATCATCAGGCACCGGCTTAGGGCTTGCTATGTGTAAGGGAATTGTTGAACAAGCAAAAGGTAATATCTGGTTTGAAACCGAGCAAGGTAGAGGAACTACTTTCTATGTAGAATTGCCGCTGAATAAATTGACAGAATAAAGGGTTCTTAACTTTTAGCATCAATTAGTATATCGTATTTATCCAAAAGGCCTGCAACAGATGATAATGAAAACCGGGCTTTCTTTATTTTATTTATTTCCGGATGGATAGAATAATTGAATGAAGTTCTAAAGTCTGCTTTCTCCAAAATGGTATTTTCAAATTTTGCATCTATAAAATCGCAATTTTCAAAAATGGCAGCAGTTAAATCACATTCTGTAAAATCTGCTTCTTGCAAACTGGAATTTTTAAAGATGATTTTCTTCAGTTTTGTTTTGTAAAAAGAAGAATGGTTTAAAGTGCATTTTTCAAAATTAAAAGCCAGTCCAAACTCATTGCAATCTTCAAAATATAGCCCCAGCATTTTACAATCCTGGAATACTACATCACGAAAAACCGTATTGCCCATTTTTGCTAAACTTAAATTACAACCAGTGAATTTACATTCGGAAAATATTATAGAGGAGATGTCTGAATTTGAAAAATCGCAAAGATTGAAATGGCAATTTTCATATTCGCCATTTGGAAGAAATGCTTCTTTATAATCTTTCTTGTCAAAATGCTGGTCAATAAATTCCTGCTTCATAATCTTTCTTAAATTCCTTTTAATTCCTTGGTCTTTTTTAACCAGGCTTCAAATTCTTTTAAAGAATAACTGCTCAAATTATTTTCCTTTGTCATTCCACCTTTTTGCGCTGCCAGTACGCCATACTTTACATCATCAAATCCATCAAGAGCATGTGCATCCGGGTCAATGGAAAGTAATACGCCTTTTTCAATAGCATAATCAATCCATTTCCAATCAATATCCAATCTTCTTGGATGCGCATTTAATTCTATCACCACATGATTGGATGCGCAGGCTTCAATTATTTTTTTATGATCCAATGGATAGCCATTGCGGCTTAGCAATAACCTGCCGGTCATATGCCCGAGTACCGTGGTGTAAGGATTTTCAATAGCAGTAATAACCCGCTTCATTGCTTTTTCTTCATTCATTTTTAAATTGCTATGAACGGATGCAATTACTAAATCAAAACTTTTTAATACTTCCACCGGGTAATCCAGGCTGCCATCATTTAAAATATCAGATTCAATACTTTTGAAAATTTTGAAAGGCTTTAGCGTATTGTTAAGCTCATCTACATATTGATGCTGCGCTTTTATCCGGTCTTCTTTCAATCCGTTTGCATAGAAAGCAGTTTGAGAGTGATCCGAAATCACTAAGTATTCATGCCCTCTTTTTATACATTCAGCAGCCATTTCCTCAATGGTATTTGAACCATCACTCCAATTACTATGGCTATGAATGATTGATCGCACATCGGCTGTTTGTATTATTTCAGGCAGTTTATTTGCCTTTGCTTTATCGATAATAGCAGCCGTTTCCCTCAGGTAAGGCGGTATAAAAGGAATTTTTGCTTTTGTAAAAATGATTTCATCATCTTCTGTTTCATCTCCTTTATACTTTAAGCCTGGAAATGTTTTTTCAAATGCTTCATTAAATTCTTTACTGCCTGTTGTATTGAATAATGTTTCTGCACGGTTAGTACCACCTGCATACAAGCGGAGTTTCAAGCCATTTTTCAATTTATATAAAATGCTGTCTGCTGTTTCTTCAACTATTTCTGGTGGCTGTGCTGTTTGGAATTTAGGTTTTATACGTTCCAGAGGTTCTAAAACGATATATTCCAGTTCTTCAATAGTAATGGAATGTCGCCGATAGGCACCAGTTACCCTTACTTTTTCGGGAGAGAATAATTTTTTGAGATAGCTATCGATTTGAGGGGATAGTTCATCCAATTGAGCAAAAAGGAAATTTCCCTGGTTGAGAAAATAAAATTCTATCGATTCCTGAATGTTGGTTTGTGTTTTTTCTCCAAACCCTTTGAATAAAGTAAGCCGGTTTTCATTGCAGGCATATAATAATTCGCCCAATGATTCTACTTCCATCTCTTTCCAGATGGTGTTTATTTTTTTTGGCCCGATACCTTTTATGTTCAGCATTTCAATAACACCGTGCGGTGTATTGCTGATGTACTCACTTAATGTTTGTAAGGTACCGGTATCAATCAACTCAATAACTTTTTTTCCAATGCTATCGCCAATGCCTTTGATGCTGAATAATTTTTCCCTTGGTGTATCTTTTAATTGCATCGGAAGCTTTTCAATATTGAAAGCTGCGATGGAATATGTTTTTGATTTGAAAGAATTTTCGCCATGTATATCCATTAGTTTGGAAAGCAGCGAAAAATTATCGGCAATGGCTGAGTTATCCATGCTTGCAATTTATGAATTTTTGCAAGCCAAAGAAATTTGCAAAAAAGGCAAAGATTTTCCTGTTTTTTTATAAAAAAGCTGCTGTTTTTGTTTTTTGAGCCGTTCAGTCGTTGTTTTTAAAAACCTGTTTTGATAAAGATTTTGTTTATTGATGCCATGAAAATGGAACGATGAAGAGTGTGATATATCAGGTGGTGCTATAAAAAACTGAAGCTGGTTAAATAATTATAATTGTAAAAAATTAAAATCGAATGTTGAGTCAGAATTGAATTTCAATCAACACGAGATTATTTAGAAAACTCATTTTTTCATTGGGGAAATTGAAAAAATGGGTGCTTAAAAAAAGTCCCGCTTGAGGCGGGACTTTGCTTATTTCTTTTAAGAAATTTAGAAACTTATTTCTTTTTCTTAGCAGCTTTTTTCTTAGCAGCTTTCTTTTTAGGAGCAGCTTTTTTAGCAGCTTTTTTCTTAGTAGCCATTTTGTTTAGAATTTAATGTTTAGTAAAAATGGGTTAACGACAGTAAAAATAACAATTATTTTATACTACCCAAATTTTTTTTCCACAAAATTCAAAACGGGAGCCAATGCTTATGCTTCAGCCGCAACTGGTGATGGTGTAACAGAAACAAACATTCTGTCTTTTTTTCCTTTACGAAATTCAACAATACCATCAGTTAATGCGAATAAAGTAAAGTCTTTTCCAACACCAACATTTTTACCAGGATGATAAACAGTACCACGTTGACGAATGATAACGTTTCCGGTAACGATGGGTTGGCCACCAAAAATTTTTACACCAAGACGTTTGCTGTGTGAATCACGACCATTCTTTACCGAGCCTTCACCTTTCTTATGTGCCATAGTTGATAAATTTTAAAATATCAAATTCCAAATTTCAAACTGATAACGATAGTTGTTATTTGGGATTTATTGTTTGGAATTTAATTATGCGATGCTTGTTACTTTAATTTTTGTGTAAGCAGTACGATGACCTTTCTTTTTGTGAAAACCTTTTCTTCTTTTTTGTTTGTAAGCGATCACGGTATCACCTTTTACTTGATCGACGATTTCTGCAGTTACTGCAGGTCCGGCAGACAGTTTACCATTGGCAGATGCCAACATTGCTTCCAGAGATACTTTATCACCTGCATTTCCTTCTACATGAGGTATATACAAAGTTTGATCTTTTTCTACCTTGTATTGCTGTCCGGCTACTTTTATTACTGCTATCATAATTTAAAATTGGGAGGCAAAAGTAAGGAGAAAAATTGTATTGGCAAACGGAAAATCTAAGTTTTGCGGCCAGTTTTAACTCAGAAAACACAGAACTATGTGGATAAACCCGCCCGTTTGCTATACCTTGCTTTATATTTGTAGCCTTTAGCCGGAAACCCCTGCCGGATCGGCTGCAAAATCAGCATTTTAAGGGGAATTGGTGGTTTTTCAGATCAAGAGCATATGAAAATAAAGTCCATTTTAGCCAGGCCATTCGCTTCATATATATATAAAGGTATCCGCAAAGGTATGGGCACGGCAGTAGCCGACCAGGATCAGATCCTGAAAATGCTCATAAAAGTTGGCCGGAATACCGAATTTGGCAAATCTGTCGGCCTTGAAAAGGTAAATTCCTACGAAGAATTTAAAAATGCCGTCCCCATCCGGGATTATGAGCAAATGCGCCCCTGGATTGATAAAATCAAAGAAGGCCGGCATAATGTGTTGTGGAAAGGCAAGCCGATCTATTTTGCGAAAACATCGGGCACAACTAGCGGTACCAAATACATTCCTATTACCAAAGATTCCATACCCAATCATATCAACACGGCACGCAATGCATTGCTTTGTTATATGGCTGAAACAGGCAACACAAAATTTGCCGATGGAAAAATGATCTTCTTATCCGGTTCACCGGAATTAGAAAGAGTAGGTGGCATTCCAACAGGAAGATTGAGTGGTATTGCCAATCATCATGTACCAAAATATTTACGTACCAATCAGCTTCCTTCTTATGAAACCAATTGCATAGAAGATTGGGAAACGAAGTTGAATAAAATCGTAGATGAAACGATTGATAAAAATATGACGCTTATAAGCGGCATACCACCATGGATGCAGATGTATTTTGATGAGCTTACAAAAAGAAGTGGTAAGAAAATTGCTGATCTGTTTCCAAACTTTAGTGTAATGGTACAAGGTGGTGTAAACTTTGAACCGTATAAAGCAAAATTGTTTGAGAGTATTGGAAAGAAGATTGATACAATGGAATTATTTCCTGCAAGCGAAGGCTTCTTTGCATTCCAGGATTCGCAAAAAGAAGAAGGATTATTATTGAATACCAATAGCGGTATCTTCTTTGAGTTTGTTCCTGCCGGAGAAATTTTTAATGAAAACCCAACAAGGCTTTCATTAAAAGATGTAAAAGCCGGGGAGAATTATGCATTAATTATTAATAGCAATGCGGGGCTTTGGGGTTATAATTTAGGCGATACCATAAAATTTGTTTCAACAGATCCTTATCGGATAGTGGTAACAGGAAGAACGAAGCATTTTATTTCTGCATTTGGCGAACATGTTATTGGTGAAGAAGTAGAATACAGCATGTTGAAAGTGGCAGAAGAAGAACAGGTACATATCACCGAATTTACCGTAGCGCCTTATGTAAGCAGTACTGAAGGCAAATCCTATCATGAATGGTTTATTGAATTTGAAAATAAGCCGCATGATATTGAAAAATTTGCGGCAAAAATTGATGATGTACTCCGCAAGAAGAATGTATATTATGATGATTTGGTAGGCGGCAATATTTTAGCCCCGTTAAAAATTACGCCTATCGGCAAAAATGGATTTATTGATTACATGAAATCTATTGGTAAATTGGGCGGGCAAAACAAAGTGCCAAGGTTAAGCAACGATAGGAAAATTGCAGATGAATTAGTAAAATGGAAAGAAGAAATTTTAGTTTTATGATTTTTGATATTCGATTTCTTCTATTTTAAAAGTATCCCTATTTAAATAATTTAAGCAATTAATTTTTTTCATTTCATGAATGAGCAACAACATACAAAGCCGGATGCTGTAACCTCCCCTTCAGGGGTTGGGGGTAAAAGAATTGCCATTTTTGGATCTACCGGCTCCATTGGCACACAGGCATTGGATGTAATTGCTGCCAATCCTTCTTTTTTTTCAGTTGAAATTTTAACAGCGCATAATAATGATGAATTGCTGGTGCAACAAGCGTTAAAATTCAATCCTAATATCGTTGTGATCGGTGATGAAAGAAAATATTCCAAAGTAAAAGAAGGATTAGCCTCAACTGATATAAAAGTTTTTACCGGCGAAAAATCATTGGAAGAAGTAGCTGCAATGGATTGTTATGATTTGATGCTGGCAGCAATTGTAGGTTATGCAGGATTAAGGCCAACATTAAAAGCCATCGATAGCGGTAAAGCAATTGCATTGGCTAATAAAGAAACATTGGTAGTTGCAGGTGATATCATCATGCAACGTGCCGTTGAAAAACGAGTGCCGGTTATTCCTGTTGACTCAGAACATTCAGCAATTTTTCAATGCCTGATTGGTGAAACAAGAAACAGGATTGAAAAAATAATACTTACTGCATCCGGCGGGCCATTCCTTGGGCGTAAGCCAAATTATCTCGTTAATGTAAAAAGAGAACATGCTTTGCAACATCCTAACTGGACGATGGGAGCGAAGATTACGATAGACTCTGCCACATTAATGAACAAGGGATTGGAAATGATCGAAGCGAAATGGTTATTTAATTTAAAACCCGATCAGATACAAGTGGTGGTGCATCAGCAAAGTATTATTCATAGCATGGTGCAATTTGAAGATGGAAGTATAAAAGCACAAATGGGATTGCCGGATATGAAATTGCCGATTCAATATGCATTGGCTTTTCCAAAACGTATTGCGAATAATTTTCCAAGATTAGATTTTAGGAAAATGAATACACTCAGTTTTGAAGAGCCCGATCTTAAAACATTTCGCAACCTGGCATTATCAATGGAAGCATTGCAGAAGGGAGGCAACCTTCCTGCAATTATGAATGCTGCAAATGAAATTGCTGTTTATGCATTTTTAAAAAACCGTGTGAACTTTCTTGATATGACGGATGTGATCGAAAAGACCATGCAGAAAGTAAGCTTTATTGAAAAACCTTCATTAGAGGAATATTTTGAAAGCGATGGCGAGGCCCGTAACTTTGCGGCGGATTTAATCAAACTCTAAAGCCCCCTGTCCCCTAAAGGGAAGACTTAAATCAAGAAGTTTTTATGGTGGTGAGAATAAAATTTTTCAAAATATTCATTAACAAACTTGAATGTTTTTTTAACATTAAAGTCTTTAAAGCCCCTTTAGGGGTTTGGGGTAAATAACTATGACTTTATTAATAAACTGGTCGAATGTAGGGTTACAGGCAGGACAATTATTACTGGCTTTATCCATATTGGTAATACTTCATGAATTTGGGCATTACATTACTGCAAAATGGTTTAAATGCCGTGTTGAAAAATTCTTTCTCTTTTTTGATCCATGGTTTGCATTGGTAAAAAAGAAAATTGGCGATACTGTTTATGGTATTGGATGGTTACCATTGGGCGGATATGTAAAAATATCCGGCATGATAGATGAGAGCATGGATAAGGAAGCGATGAAACAGCCACCGCAACCCTGGGAGTTCAGAAGCAAGCCGGCATGGCAACGATTGATTGTAATGTTGGGTGGTGTTATCATGAATGTACTGACAGCATTCGTTATTTACGCATTTATATTAATGATATGGGGTGAGAAAAAAATTCCAACTGCATCAATGAAATATGGTGTGCATGTTGTCGATAGCACCTTGTATAAAATTGGAATCAGGAATGGTGATAAAATACTTTCTGTAGATAATGAACCAATTGATGATTATGAAAGGTTGAGAAGAAAAATTCTTTTGGGCAGTAATATGACTATCCTAAGAGATGGTAAAGAAATACAATTGAATTTACCTGTTGATTTGATTGGCCAATTGATAGAAAATAAAAATAAAGATGTTAGCGGATTTGTAGAACCAAGAAAACTTGCGATCGTTTATTGGGTTCCTGATACAGCGAAAGCATACAAAGCAGGTTTGAGAAAAGATGATCAGTTGGTGGCGATTGATTCCTCCCGTTTTGAATTTTATGACGAGTTGCAAAATCATTTGAACAATCAAAAGAATAAGACGGTACAATTAACTGTGCTTCGAAAAGGCCAGGAAGTTAGTTTTCCTGTGGATGTTACCAGCGATGGAAGGATTGGTTTTGCTCCTTATGGTTTACCTGGTGATTATGAAAGAATGGACAGCCTTGGCTGGTTGAAATTTAATGTAACGAAGTACAGCTTTTTTTCTGCATTCCCTGCGGGTATCAGAAAATCAGGCGTGGAGTTGAAATTTTATATCGATCAATTCAAAGTGATATTGAATCCAAAGACTGGCGGATACAAAGGATTGAGTGGTTTCAAAGGAATGGCAAAAGTCTTTTCAAAATATGAATGGAATTGGGAACAATTCTGGACGATGACTGCATTCCTTTCCCTGATACTTGCATTTATGAATTTATTGCCTATTCCTGCATTAGATGGAGGGCATGTCATGTTTACATTATATGAAATGATCAGCGGACGAAAGCCGAATGAAAAATTCCTTGAGTATGCACAGATAGCGGGGATGGTGATTTTATTAGGGCTGATGTTGTATGCGAATGGGAATGATTGGTTTGGATGGGGGAAGTAAATTTGAAGATTTGAAAATGTAATGATTTGAAGATGCAAACATATCTCCAAATCATCAAATTGATTAATCATCAAATCAATTATAGTTCTATTCCAATTTTTTTCATCAATAAAGAGGCGTTCATGCTTTGGCAGATGCCTCTTTTTAATTTATAATCGAAGTAGAGTTCTTCATTGTTTACCTGCACATCAAAATGATAATTGATGATCTTATCAGGAAATTGGTTGACTAATTTTGCCAATTCCAAATCATGCGTGGCAAGCAAGCCGGCAGCATTTTTATGAATAAGTTGTTTAATCAAAGCTTCAGAACCTGTGTGGCGATCAGCAGAGTTAGTGCCTCTCAATATTTCATCAAGCAATAGAAATACATTCTCCTTATTATTTACTGCTTCAATAATTGTTTTTAGTTTTTTTAATTCAGCATAAAAAGTTGAAGTGCTTTCCTCCAGGTTATCATTCACCCGCATGGTGCTGATAATTTTGGTAGGGTAGATGGTTAATTGTTTAGCACAAACCGGTGCTCCCATCATTGCAAGAACTGTATTGATGCCTACACTCCTGAGAAAAGTACTTTTACCGGCCATGTTTGAACCGGTTACAAGATTGAGTTTGCCTGTATCATTAGTAGAAAAAGAATTGTAAACTATTTTATCAGCCGGTATTAATGGATGGCCCATTTCTTCTGCAAGAAATATACCTCTTGTGCCTGCAAGAGCTGGAAAGCACCATGCCGGATGATTGAAGGAAAGCGTTCCCAAAGTGGAAAGGCATTCTATTATAGCTAAATTCTTATACCAATTATTTACCGGCTCTTTATTTTCCAGTTTCCATTTTTCTAATTGTATTATTTGTTGCAAATCCCAAAGCAGAAAGGCATTGAGGGGAAAGAACACCACGATATTTAATCGATAATCAAAACGATCCAATATTTTTTTAAGCAGCTTGATTATGGATGAAGCTTTTAAATTGTTGTGTTCAAAAGCTACTTGCAACTGTTGTAGTAAGGTGCTACTAAATTTTTCTTTTTCAATATGATGAATACTTTCTGAAAGTGTTGCTACTTCATCGGTGATTTTTGTCAATTGATTATATGCCGGCATGATCAATTTACTGATGGAAGAAGAAATAACCAGTAGCGCAATGAAAATAAATGTAAAAGTACCGGTGTTGAGAATGCCTGCTATAAAAAGGGACAGCAGTGATAAACTGATAATGGGATAAATAATCCGAATCGATTTCCAGGTACTGTTGCTAAACTTATTTTCCTCTTGTAACCATTTTGTAATACGATGTTGAACTTCAATAGTGATGCTGTTTGCTGTGCCAATGGCCTGTAATTGTTGCCGCCACTCCATTTGCTGGGTTAATTCTTTAACTGCATCTTGACGATCAATAATACTATTTGCATCAGCAGGAGCAAGCAGCCAGTCACTTAGTAGTTTGCTGGATTGTTCTGCAGTGGTTCTGCTGAGATATTGATACAGAGATGCTTTTCCAAAAATGTCTAAGTCATTTGCGTATTCATGTTCTGCAGGTTTGAACTGTAATCCATCTGGTAAATTGGTGAACTGGTGGTGCAGTATGGATATTTCCTGTTTGTTAATAGCTATAAGGGTTTCAGTATTTTTGATTGATCGGTTATTATCTAAATCTTTAATGAGGAAGATGAAAAAACTAATCAATAGCAATAGTGAGACAACAATTCCGATAAAAATATTTACGGGGATTAATTGCCAAAGAGAAACAATAAGTAAAATAATCGTTAATAACCTGAGCCATGCATAAGCTTTTCTTTTTTGCTTTAGCCCGGTAAGTTGAGAAGATAATGTATCAAGACGTTTTGTATAAGAGGATAGGGGTTGTTGTTCTATCATTTGTTAAAGATAGGTATTGGGTTAAAGTTTTTAAAATGCGTGATAGCTTGATAAATTGTAGTATTTTTACAGGCTCGCTGAAGTATTGCTGAATAGAATGACAGAACGATGAAAAGTGTCCCGATTAAAATGCGGGATAGACTGACGCAAGAGACGATGATAGTAGTACTGCAGTTTGACAAATAAATATTTTGTGGGAAAATGCTTTTTTGAACGATGATACAATCGTAAATCATCAATCAAAAATCAACAATAGCCTTGGGGGTGTTTGGTTTTGACAGCATAGATCTTTGAGAGTGTAAGCATGTACTGCGTTGCGTAATTAGCAGTTTAATCTGAATACGCAAAACTCAAATGGCAATACTCAGTATGCCATGGCTGCCTAATCAGTGATTAAGTAGTCATTAGGGCCGCCGGGCCGGTTGGTCTGTTACCACGCCCCGCCGCCGACATAAAAACAAATACAGAATGCTGCGGCCATAGGCTGTGCCGGTTGCTTAAGACTATCCAGCTAAGGAAATGATTGGTTTGTTTGGTTCCGGTTATTTCCCGACAATTAATACTAAAATAAACATGTAGAAAGCTTTCGGCGAATATGTTTGGACACCGGTTCGATTCCGGTCACCTCCACTTTTTTAATGCAAAACAAATAGCAGAATGACTGCTGATTTGTTTTGCATTTTTTATTTCCACACTTCATTCATTGTTTATAGCATTTCATTCAACCAGCAGTTTTCGTAGTGATAAGTACTAGATATTTTGCAGCAACAAATAAATTAAACCTATCATGAAAAAGATTGTATCAACTGTTTTAGCTTTGCTGTTTATTTTATTCCTGCTTTCTTTTACTGTACAAAGAATTAATAATGACTTTTTAAAAGCATTGGGTATTTCTCAAACGGAAGCCGATAAAAAAATTACGAATAGCTTATTAGGTGGATATCTCGACAGCTATGGTTTGAAAAATGCAAAGAACATTGCTACCGGTAATCGTACTGCAGTGGTGAATGATTTGATGGCTTACTCAAAAAAATATGTGACCACTCCGGCTTTTAAAAAAGAATATGCAACATTGAAAGCTTCTCATAAACCAGAGCAATACAAAGTGCAAACGCCGGAAGAGCTATTTAAATCAACGATTGAGCAATACAAAAAAAGTGTTGTGGAAGCAGAAGGGTATTTAAAAAAATCAGATGCTACTTCAAAGCCAATTTTTGAAAACCTTGTTGTAGAAGCAAAAAAGATGTTGAAGAATGCAGAAGATCCAAACAATAAAGAAATACAACGCTATACTAAAGGTTATCCGGAATTAGTAAGGATTAGTCAAGAGTCTTACGATAGAGACTTGCAAAAATGGGAAGAAAATTATCCTGCAAATGAATTGTTATTTATCAAAAAGCGATTAGTTCAGTTTTTGGATGAAACAAAGGATATTGATTTCGCTGCAGAAACGACTGTAAAGAATGGTAAAAAAGTTTTTGTAAATCCTGCTTATGAAAGAAAAGGGAACCGCTGGAAAATGGCTTACCGTGCCGGCAAGGAAGTGGTAGCACCTGCAAGAACTTTTGTAGAGCAGTGGCTTGCTGAAATCAATTAAAAGTCTTTTACTGAAATAATAAATAAGGTATGATAGTGATATCATACCTTATTTACTTTATTATACTTTAGTTATCCATTCCCTAAAATCAGCCGCACTATCCTGGCTTATCATTATAGGAGATTTTATTGCATCGATATTCATTTCTACAGATACTTTTACTTTCTCTGCAGTTTTATAGCCTTTGATGTAATCAATATTAATAATTGATTGGCGATTGGCCCTATAGAATTTTGATTTATCTAATTCGGTTTCTAAACTGGAAAGGATATTGTCAACAATATATTTTTTACCATCCTTATCTATTAAGAAAGTCAATCGGTTTTCGGTGTAGAATAATGCCACATCTTCCATTTTCAATGGAACATGGTCCAAACCTTTACGTGCAATCAATCTATATTTTACATGATTGTTTGCAGGATCTACTTTCTGAATCAATCGATAGATATTTTCAGAATAATAATTTTTGGTATTCCTGAATTTTTCCAAAGCATCATGCAGCCGTGGCGATTCGATTGGCTTTAATAAATAATCAATACTGTTTAATTCAAAAGCTTCCATCAAATACTTATCAAACGTAGTGGTGAAAATAACCGGCGTGGTTATTTTCACTTCTTTGAAGATATTAAAAGACAACCCGTCAGAAAGATGAATATCTAAGAATATTAATTCGGGCAATGAATGTGTGGAAAGCCATTTTACACTTTCTTCGATAGTAGATAAGGTTGCTTCAATATCAACTGTGGTATCAACCTGGCTGATTTTTTTTACCAGGTTAGCTGCTGCGGGCTTTTCGTCTTCAATAATAATAGCTTTAATCATACAGTTATTGTTTTACAATGGGCAAATAGAGTGTGAAAGAATTTTCAGTTTCGTCGATGTGTATGGATTTGTTTAAAATAATTTTATATCGGTTGTCTAAGTTTAATAAACCGACACCAGATGAGGCAACTTTATATTTTACCGATTTTTTTGTGTTGGAAACGATAGCATAATCACTATTGATTTCTATTTTGATATGCAATGGGGTTGTTTCTGAAAACTGGTTATGTTTTATCGCATTTTCAATAGCAGTTTGTATAGCTATCGTTGGTAAATAATAGCGGGTAAGGTCTAAATTGCCAACCTTCATATCAATATTCAATGAATCTTCAAACCTAATTTTTAATAGAAAGAAGTAACTATTGATAAAATCAACTTCTTCTTTTACTGTTACCAAATCATTGGATCTGTTTGATAAAATATAGCGGTAAACTTTTGCAAGGTTTTCATTAAACAATAATGCTTTGTCTTTGTCATCGCTGATAAGCGCCGAAAGTGTATTTAATGAATTAAAAATAAAATGAGGATCAATCTGGCTTTTTAATGTATCCAGTTCAGCCTGAATTTTTGCATTCGTCATTTTTTCTGCCTTCAACTGGTCCATTCTTCTTTCTCTTGTTAATAGCACTATTTCGTATAAGAAGGTAACCAGTATGGCCAATGTGCTGCTCATGGTGGAAGCAAGCAGTAAATTATTTAGCGGCACTGGCATGGAAGCGATAAAACTATTCCATGCATAAAGCAGCGATAGTGATAGCCCAAAAGAGAAGAATAAATGTATGGATAAGATGGAAATCGTTTTTAAAACAGGATTTTTAATCCATTCATTTCTTTTGCGCAACCGGTACAATAGCCAGCGGTTTCCTGCCCAAAGTATGTTTGCATGCAGGGTAAAATAGGCGTAATTAATAAACAGGTTTAAGAAAGAGTCGTGTTTGAAAACCAGCGGTGCAATATTGGCAATGAGTATTGCAAACAATGGAGTGGCCAAAAATCTAAGCACCCATTCCTTTCTAAAGTAATGGTGTTGGTTTAATGGTTGGTCAGGAAAGCTGTCGTTCATGGTTAAATACATATAAATCGGTTGTTCTGATTGATTTACTGCATTGAGGTTATGGTTATACTATTACTATACTCTTTTAGTATAGAGTTTAATACATATTAGAATGCTGCTTTAAATGTGTGGTAATCTGCTTAGTTAATGATAAGCGGTATCATGCTACTTTGAACGTCATCAAACAACAATATTCGGATTTTATAAACCAGAATTTCGTTTTGATGAACATTCGGTTTCTAAGGATTGATTGGATCGGTGTGTGCACAAAGAACGGTGCAAAAGAGGTAATAGTATTTCAATTCAAATAATAATTTCCGATTTTTTAAGCATCATTTTGTGAATACAACTTGTTGCCTAATGGTGTGCTGCGTTGTAAAATTTAATTGCTGCCGTTGAATGATTTCTTTAACCGTTTGTAACTATTATTTACCATACAACGTTGTAAAGGAAATTTGTTTTGAATTAATACGAGTTTAAAAAGAACTACTGATTGTTTGAATGAGCAAAAAAGCCTTTTATTTTTTATACGTTGCTTATACTCTTTCAGAACAAAATATTTCGCTTTGGTGAATTCAATATTAATGAAATGATTTTTATTATAGAAAAATAATTTATTTCATATAACGATTAAGTGCATTAAATTAATTTCTTCATAAGTTTTCTCATGTGTAACGTTAATACACAACGCAGGTGGTTTCTACTACCTGCTTTTTTTTGTTCGATTGCTAAAAAGCTTTTAAACAAAAATTTTATTGGTTCAAACATTTATTTTCTTGTTTGATGAATATATGCAGCTCTTCCCGGAGCATTGATGCAACCATTGTGGTCTTAGTTTTTTAACTCTTCATTAAATTTTTAAAAATTGTGTATGAAACAAATTGCTTTACTGCTTACTATGCTCATGTTGCTTACAACATTGGCATTTGGCCAGTCCCGAACCATCACAGGGACTGTGACCGACGAAGCTGGGGCCATCGTTCCTGGCGCATCTGTCAAATTAAAAGGTACAAGAACAGGTGTTGCTGCTGACGCAAACGGCCAGTTCCGCATTCAGGCTAAAAATGGCGATGTAATTGTAATCTCCGGTACAGGTATTGAAACCGTTGAGGTTATTGTTGGTAATGATAACACTATCGCAGTTCCTGTAAAAAGGGTTGTTACAACAGGTACTGAAGTAGTGGTAACAGCATTAGGCATTCGCCGTACCGAAAAAGCACTCGGCTATGCTGTTACAAAAGTTGACCCTAATACTGTTTTACAAAAATCAGAACCTGACTTATTAAAAGGTTTACAAGGAAAGGTTCCGGGTGTTGATATTAAAACCTCACAAGGAACACCTGGTGCTGCAACCCGTATTCAAATAAGAGGTAACTCTTCTTTTGGTTTGGAAACACAGCCATTGATTGTAGTGGATGGTGTACCTTATAGTAATACGCAACTTACAACCAGCAGCCAAACTTCTGGCGGTGGTGCTTATGGTAGCGGTATCTCCAATCTTGATCCAAATGATATCGAAAGTTTCAACGTATTAAAAGGAGCGGCTGCTGCTGCACTTTACGGATCGAGAGCATCGAGAGGTGTAATAGTAATTACAACTAAATCAGGATCTGCAAAAAAAGGTGCGAAGCCAGTTAATGTAAATTTTAAAACTGGTATCAGCGTTGAACGTATTGCCAACCTTGCAGAATATCAAAATGATTATGGATCAGGTGCCAACCAGGTTGCCGGTACAGGATCAAATGGTTCATGGGGTGCAAAATTTGGTTTAGGTAATGTATATACCGCTGGTGGTGCAGTGATTCGTCCAAGTTCTTCTGGTGTAGATTCAATACTTGCATGGACTGATTACCGCCTTGCTTACCCGGAATTATTCGATGCAAATGGAAACGCAGCTTACAAAGCTTATCCGGGCAATGTAAAAAGCTTGTTTAATACAGGTACACTTTTTGAAAATTCTGTTAGCGTAAATGGCGGAGATGCGAATAGCTCAATCGGGCTTGTGGCATCAAACACTTATCATAAAGGTTATGTTGAAAATTCAAGCTATTTAAAAAATAATATCAGCGTAGGTGGACAAACGAAGTTTAAATCTTTAACTATCGGTGGAAACCTTAGCTATGTAAGATCTAAACAACGCGGTGGCTTCTTTGGTGAAAACCAGGTTGCCGGTGCTGCTTCACAGTTTGCAAGAACATTATTCCTTGCCAGAAGCTGGGATATCGAAGGGTTGCCTTTCCAGGATAAACAAGGTGCTCCGCTTGCATTCACCAGTGGAAACTATGATCATCCTTATTGGGCAGCGTATCACAATTTCATCACCACTTTTGAAGACAGGTTTGTAGCAGGTTTGCGTTTAGGTTATAAAGTAAACAATTGGATTAATCTCTCTTATAATTTAGGAGTTAACAATTCCGTTATTGAAAGAGATGAAATAAGAGATGAATTTTCCCGCTCTGCAGGTGGCTTAGGCCAAATATTAGAAGACTATTTAAGGCAACAAGAACTTCAATCTACATTAGTTGCAGTGTTCAATCCAAAAGTTGGTAAAGACTTTACACTTGATTTTAAAATCGGTAACGATTTCAATCAACGCACATCAAGAAGAAAACAAGACCAGGGAAATGATTTTATTGTTCCCGGAATTTTCAGCCTCGAAAACACCTCTACAAAAGTGTTTAATGCAGATAGAAAAAGCAAACGCAGAATTGTAGGTTTCTTCGCTGATGCATCCTTGGGCTATAAAAATTTTGCTTTTATAAATGTATCAGGCCGTAATGATCGCACTTCAACACTTCCTTATAAAAATGCCAGCTATTTCTATCCAGGCGTATCTGGTTCATTGGTATGGACAGATGCGTTCAAATTAAAATCTAACTGGTTGGATTATGGCAAAATAAGAGTTGGTTGGGCTAAGGTAGGTAATGATGCGCCAGCTAACCAGGGACAAGATGTATTCTCATTAAGCAGTGTAAACTTTATGGGACAAGCTCTTTCTGCAAACAGTGGTACTACCAACGATCCGGATCTTACTCCTGAATTCACACAAGAACTTGAAGTAGGTACCGACTTATCACTTTTCAAAAGAAGGGTTAACCTTGATTTTACCTGGTATGATAAATCTTCTACTGATCTTATTTATCCAGTTGCAGTTCCTCAAACAACCGGTTATGCTTTGTTTAATACAAACATTGGAGAAATCAGTAACAAAGGTGTTGAAATCGGTTTAACTGTAAGGCCTGTTGTTACCAAGAATTTTACATGGGAAGTAAGAGGAGCATTTACTAAGAATAAAAATATGGTTGTATCACTTGTTGATGGATTGGAAAGAACTCAATTGGGTGGTGGTTTCACTGGTGGTATCAGCGCATGGCTTGAACCAGGAAAACCTTTTGGATACTTACGTGGACAACTTGCTGATAGAGCTCCTGACGGAAGTTTGTTGATCAATCCAATCAATGGACAATTGATTGAATCATTGGAACAAGGAGATGTAGGAGATCCTAATCCTGATTATAAATTAGGTATCACAAATAATATCGTTTACAAATCTTTTGCGCTGTCTGTTCTTTTTGATATGACAAAAGGCGGAGACATGTATTCTGTTAGTATCAACAATATGATTGGAAGAGGTGTGACAAAAGATAATGTTGATCGTGAAGCAGGTTGGATTATAGATGGTGTATATGGTGATCCTAATACGCACCAGGCAATACTTGTTGGTGGTAAAACAGTTCCGAACCAAACTAAAATTTCAACAAACGATTTGTATTTCGGAACCACATTTGCGATTAACGCACCTGATGAGTTTATTGTTTATGATGCTACTGTTTATCGTCTGAGAGAATTGACTTTAGCATACGAACTTCCATCAAAATTTGTTAAGAGAATTGGTGTTTCTGGTATTTCATTAAGCCTTAGTGGCCGCAACTTATGGTACCTCGCACCAAATGTTCCTAAGTACACAAGATTTGATCCTGAAGTTAATTCGTATGGTTCAACTAATATTCAGGGTATAGAATTATCAGGTGCACCAACTACAAAGCGCCTCGGATTCAATGTTAATGTAACCTTTTAATTACTTCTAATCATTTTTATATGAAACGAAATAAAATATTATTCTATATAGTTTCAGCCACCCTGATTTTTTCAGGTGCTGGTTGTAAAAAATATCTTGACGTCAATCAGAATGTCAATGATCCGGTAAAAGTTCCGATCTCAACTCTTTTACCCAATTGCGAACTTTCTATTGGTAATTTCTTGTCCATGGGTGGTACTATCAACAATGGTAGTACTTCCATTGGTGGTTTGTCTAATGGGCTTTCTGTTTATATGCACCAGCAAAGCACAAGGGAAGATGCAGATCAATACAATATGCTTTCTAATGATTTTGATATTGAAACTGCATGGCCCGGTATTTATGCGGCTATTGCAGATCTTGATGTGGTGATAAACCAAGGTACAGCAGAAAGCAGGTTTGTGTATGCAGGTATTGCGAAAATAATGAAAGCCTATGCATTCAGTCAGATGGTGGATGTTTGGGGCGACATACCTTTCTCTGAGTATAATAGTTTTAAAAATGGAGTGAAGCAGCCTAAGTTTGATGACGATGCTACTATCTATCCTAAATTATTAACATTAATCGATGAAGGTATTGCTGACATTAATAATCCTGCAGTAAATGCATCAAAGCCGGGTAATGATGATCTTATCTACAAGGGTAATACTGCAAAATGGATCAAGGCTGCAAATACGATTAAATTAAAGTTATACACCCAGGTAAGAAAAGTGCAAAATGTAACAGCACAGGTTACAGCATTACTTGCAAACCCTGCCACGTTAATCAATGCTGTTGACGAAAGCTTTTTGTTTCCATACGGCCCCCTTGGAGCAACAGATGATCGTAACCCTGGTTTCTCTCAATATTTTGCCACTCAAAGAACGCAACATGTAAGCCCATGGTTTTATGAAATCATGAGAGGCTATAATCCTCGTGTCAATACGGGTATAAATGATCCACGTATTCCTTATTATATATACAATCAGTTAAAACCAACTGTAGCGTCAGGAAGCGGTGATACAGAGTACAGGGATGGCGCTTTCATAAGTATTTATTTTGGATCTGTTGGTACAGACCGTGACAGGAGCCAGCAAAATTCCATCAGCCTTTTTGGTATTTATCCTGTAGGTGGACGTTATGATGATGGCCAGGGCGGAACTGCCACAACAACAAGTGGTACCGGTGCATCGCCCTATCGATTTATTACATATGCTGATCGTTTGTACCTGCAGGCAGAGTTGATCAATACAGGTGTTATTGCCGGTGATGCAAGAGCTGTGTTCAGTGCAGCGATGTCTGCTTCTATGGCACAAGTGGATTACATTATCACAACCTATGTAAAGCCCACTCAAACAGTGCCTGCATTGGGAGCACAAACTGCTTATATCGATGCAATACTTGCACAATACGATGCTGGTAATACTGCTAAGAAACTGGAATATATCATGACACAAAAATGGCTTTCCAGTGTAGGGGCTTCTGTTGATCAATATACTGATTATAGAAGAACTGGTTATCCTGTGTTATTCAATCCAAGGGATCCTTCAATGGCACCGGGTGGATTTGTTCAGCCTCCGATAAATGGAAATCCTTTCAAGATTCCTCAAAAAGCAGTTCCGGTACAACAAGGACAGGATTATCCACTTTCATTGCCATGGAGCCAGGTGGAAAAAGCACTAAATGCAAATGCACCTGCACCAAAAATTCCAAGCACTTACAAAGTATTCTGGATGCCTTAATCATTAATTTAAAATCAGCAATATGAAAAAGAATAACATTATATATTTATTATTAGCAACGGTAATGTTCGCAACCAGTTGCTCAAAAAATGATGGGGGCGTGCCCGATTCAGTAACTGTTCAAAGAACGCCTATTCCTAAAATTGATAAGAATGGGGGAAGCGCATCTATCGACCTCACTAATCTTGCAGGCTTCAGTGGAAAATTTAATGTGAATGTATTATATCCTAAAGATGTATTGCCCGTAAAGATGGATGTGGTTATTAGGAAAAATGGCAACAATTCAGTTATTAAAGTAGTGCAAGCCGATGTTACAACATTGCCAACAACTATAACTATCACCGCTGCACAAATTGCAACCTGGTTTGGTGCGCCGATTGTATTAGGTGATACTTATGATATCGGTGCCGATGTTTATACGGTGAATGGTAAAAAGTTTGAAGCCTTTCCTGCAGTAGGAGCCGGTGCTGCCGCAAGTATTGTAGGTACTATTCCTGGTTCAAGCCCAACAATACGCTATGCTGCTATTTGTGCATATAACCCTGATCTTTATACAGGTAATTTTGTAGCAGCAGATGGTTTTGGAGATGCGGATGGTGCAACACTTGTTTTAACTAAAATTGATAATACTCATTTTAGTTTTACTTATCCGTCAGCGTTAAATCCAATTCCAATTGTAGTAACAATAAACCCGCTTGATAATACAGCTACAGTAGTAGGCCCGCAAACAATCGGATCAAGATGGGACCCTGCTTTCGGTTATCCAAACACTGCCACCTATGTTAATCCAAGTATTAACAGTGGAACAGGCTCTGTTGCTCCTTGTGCGAAAACACTTACTTTAAATGTACAATGGGGATCAAATGCTGGAAACCTGCAATTTGGCGGAGGCCCTTACTCACTTGTTTTGACGAAACTATAATTTCACTTTAATAGTTGAATGCGGTTGTATTTTGATACAGCCGCATTTTTTTTGTCAATATCAAGACAAAAAAATATAAATGTTAAGATATAATAGCTGTATTGGAAGAAAGTACTTTATCCAATCCCTTATTGGTAATGCAAATAGTGGTACCGGGTTGTTGAATAGTAATAAACCCCTCATCGGCAAGGCTATAGAGCTGTTGCATTATCGTATCCCAAGGCTGAGATTGGTGAATGATAATTTGATTGGGAAAACAGGCGTAGAGAGAAGGGTTTGCTTCATTCTTTACTATATCATACACTGTTTTAAGGGTTGCAAACCTTGAGTCCATGACCTAAAATAACGATTAACATTAATAGCAACCAAGCAAGGTTTTCAACAAACTATCCTGAATTTTAGCGAAATCCATTTAAAACATTATAAGCACTATCTACAAGAAAAGAATAGATTTATTAAACCATCGTTACATATTATCTAAATCTGGTTTTTGATCAGTTTTTTACAAAATAAGTTGACAGGATTTAGCACCTTATTTCAATCTGCTTTACATTTGACCAAATCGTTGTTTAACTTAAAGAATTAATTTTTAGTTGATTAGCTAAACAGCATTTTTAAGTGTAACTACTTAGAAATTAGTAGTAGCAGCTACTTTTTTTAAAACAAATGTTAAGAATATAAATTTTTACTTAGGTTTTTTACTTAACTTTTAGGAGCAAAAAACCTTATCACCTAACAAGCCCTAATCCCTTATGAACAAAATCACGATCCTGCTGGTGGATGACCATAAGCTTATCAGAGATTCATGGGCATTCATTCTCAATAGCGATCCACGCTTTCAAGTAGTCGCCGAAACAAGTTCCGGAGATGAAGCAATTGTTCTTGCAAAAGACCTCAGGCCGAATATTGTACTAATGGATGTGAACATGAACCCGGTCAATGGTTTTGAGGCAACCAAAGCAATCCGGAAATATTCACCCGGCTCCAAAATTATTGGAATCACCATGCATAGCATGCCTGCTTATGCAAAGAGAATGCTACAAGTTGGTGCCATGGGTTATGTAACAAAAAATTCATCTAAGGAAGAAATGATCATGGCCATCGTGGAAGTGCATAGTGGCAGAAAATATATTTGCGAAGAAGTAAAAAATATATTGGCACAACAGGAATTGGAAGAAGAAGGAACTGTGGAACCAGATATGAATGTACTTTCCAGGAGAGAACTTGAAATTGTAAAATTGATTAGAGAAGGTGCATCGTCAAAAGAAATTGCTGTTAACCTTGATATTTCTTTGAAGACGGTTGAAGTACATCGTTATAATATTCTCAAAAAGTTGAACCTGAAGAACACTGCTTCATTGGTAAACTTTATTAATAGACAAGGGTTATAAAATTTTAGAGAGGTTACCTACCTACTTTAAATTGTGCATTAAACGCAGGCAATTTCTATGAACCAGCTATATACCCGGCGGAACATTCTTATCAGCCTTGCCATTTCACTTGCTCTCGTATCATTCTTTGTATGGTACACTTACCGTAACATGAAAAAAGCGGAACTGGAAACCCGCACTGTAAATGAACGGCTGCAATCATTAAGAGCTATAGAAGAATTGATGGATGATATGCAGGATATCGAAACAGGTAATCGTGGTTATATTATTTCTTCAGACAAACTTTTTTTAGAACCTTATTATGCTGCACTGGAAGATCTGAAAGAAGACACGGTCTCCTTGAAAAAGCTCTATCCATTATTCCCAGAAAGAAAAGAAACACTCGAACGCTTATTGAGGCTTGTTGAACAGAAAGCAGAATTTTCTAAAATGTCTGTTGAGCAATTGAATAAGTATAACCGTGATTCTGCTTACAAACAAGTACAATCGGGAAGAGGATACCAGATAATGGATAGCATCCGGCAAATTAATGCAGTTTTTGAAAATGAAGACAGGGTAGTGTTGCAATATTCAAATGCCCAAAGGGAAAAAGCCGCCTCAGTAACTGCAAAACTTTTTGGAGTATTAGCAATTGTTTTTACAATAATTCTGGTCACACTTTTTTTAACCATACGGCGTGATTTAAAAATAAGAGACCTCAATGAAAAGAAGGTATCGTATCTGGCAGACATGGTGGAACAAACCGGTGATGCAATTATATCTGCAGATACAAAATTCACCATCCTAAGTTGGAATAAAGGTGCTGAAGAAATGTATGGATATTCCAAAGAAGAAGCCATCGGCAAACAATTTCATCTTTTATTAAAAAGCAAACGAAACGATGATGCAAGAAGCAATGTTGTTGAAATGCTGAAAAAGACGGGCTATTATTCAGAAGAGTTGGAATACAATAGAAAAAATGGCCAGTCGATCATTGTACAGGCATCCTATACATTGCTGCGCAGCAAAGACAATACTATTAGTGGTTGTTCCATAGTTCACAGAGATATCACTGAAAAGAAAAAGTCTGAACAACTATTGCTTGACTTCAATGAAAAACTAAATACGCAGGTTCAGGAAAAAACATTGGAGATTAAGGAAGTACTTGATCGCTTTAAGATAATTACGAAAGCCACCAATGACGTTGTATGGGATGCTGATTTAAGAAACGGTACGGTATGGTGGAATGATAATTTTTATGAGCAACTCGGTTATAAATCAAATGATGGTATTACAAGCCCTCATTTCTGGGATGATCATATTCATCCTGAAGACAGGCCAAGAGTAACGGGGCATATTAATTATGTATTGCAACAAACCAATGCCAATATCTGGAGCAATGAATACCGGTTTAGAAAAGCAGATGGCAGTTATGTAAATATTTATGATCGATCTTATGTAATGCGTGACGATGATGGAAAAGCTTACCGCATGATAGGATCAATGGCAGATGTAACCGATCTTTTTATAGCAAGGAAAGAATTAATTCAAAGCGAAGAAAAATACCGCACACTGGTAGAACAGGCTACCGATGGAATTTTTGTAACTGATGTGAATGGAAAATTTATCCTCGTAAATTCCAGCGCTTGTAAGCTATCAAAATTCTCCTTTGAAGAATTAATGACAATGTCTATCTACGACATTGTGGACAAGGAAGAACTTAAACGGCAACCTTTCCGTTTTGCAGAATTGAGAGAGGGGAAAAATGTTTTTTCAGAACGCATACTTCGTACAAAAGAAGGCGATGTTCTTTTGGTAGAAGTAAATGCAAGGTTATTGAGTGATGGAAGGCTATTAGTTTTCATTCGGGATATAACAGAAAAAAAGAAAACGGAAGAAGAAGTAGTAAAATCAAATGCACGGTTTTTAATTATATCTAAAGCTACGAGTGATATTGTCTGGGATTGGAATTTATTAGATGACAGTTTGTGGTGGAATGATAATTATTATACCAACCTTGGCTATAAAAAGGAAAAAGAAATCGTTCATATCAATGATTGGTATGATCGCATTCATTCAGAAGATGTGTCACGCATAAAAAATAAAGTACGAAAAGCATTTTTAAGCAATGATTCTGTTTGGCGTGACGAATACCGCTATCAAAAACCTGACGGCACTTACCTGAATTTTTTAGACAGGGGTTATATCATGCGGGATAAAGATGGTAAAGCCTACCGTATGATTGGATCAATGGCTGATATTACCGATTTATTTTTAACCCGGGAAGAATTAAAACAGAGTGAAGAACGCTATCGCTCATTGATTGAACAAGCAAGCGATCTTATCATGATTTATTCCATTGAAGGCAACATATATAGCTTCAATCAAACTGCCTGTTCAATATTAGGTTATACAAAGGAAGAATTTTCACAACTGAACATGAAAGATGTTTTGGTTGGTAATGTAATATCAAGCCAGCAAAAATACCAGGAGATAGTTGCAGGAGGCACGGTGACTGTTTATCGTCAATTCAAAACAAAGCAGGGGCAAATAATAGAAATAGAAGTGGTAGCAAAATTACTTTCTGATGGTAAAGTATTGGCATTTGGAAGAGATGTAACTGAAAGGACAAAGGCAGAAGAAGCATTGCGAAGAAGTGAATTATACCTGAGGGGCACTTTGGATGCAACAAATGATGGCATTCTTACAATTGATAATACAGGAAAAGTAATTAATGCAAACAACCGTTTTGCAGAATTATGGCGAATACCTGAACAATTGATTTTACAAAAAGATGATGATGCATTATTAAGTTATGTATTGGAGCAGGTGACAGAACCCGAAGCATTTCTTGCTAAAGTAAAAGAGCTGTATAAATCTGATAGGGCAGAATCAGATTTTATTTATTTTAAAGATAAAAGAGTGTTTGAACGTTTCTCAACACCATTGATGCTTAATGAAGAAATTGTAGGAAGGGTTTGGTCATTCAGGGATATTACTGAAAGAAGAAATGCGGAAACTAATCAGAAAAGGCAGTTTGATGAATTGCAGCAGCTGTATAATTTATCGGTGTTGATTGAAAGAGAACAAAGCATAGAAAAAGTATATAGCCATGCGATGGATTCTTTAGTGAAAGCATTGAATGCAGATCGTTGTTCAATATTATTATTTGATGCGGACAATGTATTGCGATACAAAGGATCGAAAGGTTTGTCTGAACAATATACAAGGGCTACAGAAGGGCACAGCCCATGGGATGGAACTACTCAAAATCCCGCGCCGATATTTATAACGAATGCAAGCATTGAACCCAGCCTTGAAAAATTGAAAGATGTTATTATTAATGAAGGTATTTTTTCAATTGGCTTCATTCCGCTTATTCACAATCAAAAACTGATTGGCAAATTCACCATTTATTATAATAAGGAACATTATTTTACAGTTACTGAAATTCAGTTTGCAAAAACGATAGCACAGAATGTGGCATTTACAGTTTCACGAAGCAGGGCAAATGAAGCATTAACGCTTAGTGAAATCCGTTATCACACATTAGTTGATCAAGCCGCTGATGCCATTGCACTTTTTGACAGTAATGGAAAGATATTAGAAGTGAATAATAGTTCCGTTCAGTTATTGGGTTATAGCAATGAAGAATTGATGCAAATGGGGCTGACGGATATATTGACGAATGAAGATGTTTCAATAAATCCTGTGCAATATGATGTATTGGAAAAAGGCAATTCAACCATCAAGCAAAGAAAAATGCGCAGGAAAGATGGTAGTATCGTTGTTACGGAAGTAAATTCAAAAATGCTCCCTGATGGCCGCTTTCTTTCTATGATTCGTAACCTTACAGACAGGATAGAAGCACAGGAACAAATAGAAAAAGAAAAAGAATTATCCGATCATATAATCGACAGTTTGCCCGGTGTATTTTATTTCTATGATGAAACTGGAAAGTTTATTCGATGGAACCGACAGTTTGAAATCGTAACAGGTTATTCTTCAAAAGAAATTGCTGAAATGCATCCCTCGCAATTTTTTGAAGGAGAAGATAAAAGGTATATCGAAGAAAGAATTGCAACAGTATTTTCTGATGGTATTGGAGATGCTGAAGCAGATTTTACGGCAAAAGATGGAACTAAAAAGCAATTTTATTTCAAAGCAATTTTAGTTGACTTTGAAGGCAAGCCATGTCTGTTAGGAACCGGTATTGATATTTCCGACAGGAAAAAAGCAGAAAAGGAATTAAACGATTCTTATGATGCGATTCGTAAGTTGACCAGCCACCTGCAAAATGTACGGGAAGAAGACAGGGCACATATTGCCCGTGAAATACACGATGAATTGGGGCAGCAATTGACGGTTTTAAAAATGGATATATCCTGGATCAATAAACGAATGGCGCCTACTGATGAAAGCATCAAACAAAAAATAAAAGACTTACTTGAAATGCTTGATCAAACGGTGCGATCGGTGCGGCGTATTTCATCAGAGCTGCGGCCAAGTTTGTTAGATGATCTTGGCCTTACCGCTGCAATGGAGTGGCAACTTCATGAATTTAATAAACGTTCAGAAATTAAAACAACCTTCATTGCGCCGGAAGTTGAAATCAAATTGCCAGATATGGTGAAGACAGGATTATTTAGAATTTTCCAGGAATCATTGACTAATGTTGCACGCCATGCGAATGCAAAAAAATTAAAAGTGAAGCTGGCGCATGAAGAAAGTAACTATATTTTATCTATTGAAGATGATGGAAAAGGTTTTGATAAAGAAAAAATTGCAGATAAAAGGACTTTGGGGCTTTTAGGAATGAAAGAACGCACAACAATGATTGGCGGCACTTATGAAATTGCCAGTGTGCCCGGCAAAGGAACCAAAGTAGTTGTATCTATACCCGTGAATGAATAACTTTAAAATGACAATTACATTATGATGATTAATATACTTATTGCAGATGATCATGCTATTGTAAGAAAAGGATTGAAACAAATCTTACTTGAACAATATCCATTTGCCAATATAGCTGAAGCCAGTGATGTGGAAACGTTGATTACAGAAGTGATGAAACAAGAATGGGATGTGGTGGTTTGTGATATGAATATGCCCGGCCGTAGCGGCCTTGATGCGCTTCAACAAATAAAACAGATTGTTCCTAAGTTGCCGGTGTTGATTATGAGTATGTACCCGGAAGATCAATATGCAATTCGTGTATTAAAAGCCGGCGCATCCGGTTATTTAGGAAAAGACACTATTCATGATGATTTGATAAAAGCAATTGAAACCGTACGGTTAGGAAAAAAATTTATTACGCCAAGTATTGCAGAAAAATTAGCCGATTCATTCCATGCTCAATCCGAAACGGTTTTGCATGAAGTATTATCTGATAGGGAATTTGATGTTTTTAAATTACTCGCCTCCGGCAAATCCATTACTGAGATTGCCACACAATTACTCTTAAGTGCAACTACCGTTAGTACTTATCGTTCCAGGATTATGGAAAAAATGAATATGAAAAACAATGCGGAACTCACCCGTTATGCTATCGAAAATGAGTTGATTTGATCTGAATCAAGCAAACCGTTGCGTAACTGTAGTGTTAGGACTACATATTATTGCTTTCTTTGCGTACAGGTTGTTAACAAGGATAAATGTTTCTTTGTTTTTTGATAAAAGTCAAATCCTACATGAAAAAACGAGAAGTTATACTAATTGTTGATGATAACATGAATTTCGTCGATCGTATGATTGGTTTGCTGGAAGAAGTGACCAATGTGCAGAATATTCATGTGGCTTCAGATTATGATGAAGCCCGCCGTATCCTCGCAGAAGAAATCCCCGACATTGTACTCCTTGATATCAACCTTCCTGGTAAAAACGGAATTGAACTCTTGAAGTTAATTAAAAAGAATACCGCAGTGTGTGAAGTGATTATGATTACCAACCACGCTGATGATTATTACCGTGAACAATGTTATGAATTAGGAGCAAAACACTTTTTGGATAAATCCAATGATTTTGGATTAGTGCCAAACATTATCCGCCAAAGTATTTTGCAATAACATTCAATATTCAATAAAGAACCAACGAAGGGTGACGCATGAAAAAGACGTGGACAACACTTAAAAGTATTATTGGGACTTATGAGCAGCAGAAGGGTATATTTCTTTCACTGATCGATGAGAACGGAAACATTGTTTCTGCCAATGCTAACATGAAGAAAACATTGCACCTGAAAAAAACAGGCGCTGCAAATTTTTTCGAACTACTTCACCCGGTGAATGTGCCGGATTTTAAAGCCGCCGTTAACCATGCTGAAAATAATAATACAGCTCCTTCTATGGAATTGTATTTGAAGAACGGCTATTACCATCCAATGAAATGGCAGGTAAATTTTCTTAAAGAGAATAATGGCGCAAAAGAATACCTATGCGTTGGACACAAAATATTGGATGACGAACGATTGAAGCAATTTAATTTGCTTGGCGAAAAAAATTACCAGCTGATTGTTGAAAGTATCAACGCAGGAATTTTATTCCAGGATAGAAGAGGGGAGTTGATTGCTGTAAACTATAAAGCAGCCGAAATATTCAATTCGACATTAGAACGTTTATACCAGCTTACCGATATTGCCAATTTATGGGATCATGCCTGGACTATCACCACGGAAGAAGGTGAACCGGTTACGTTTGAAGAAACTCCATTTATGAAAGCCCTTACAACGGGGCAAACACAAACCGAAGTTTTAGTAATTAAATTAAAAAATGGAGAACAGCGTTGGATACATTTTAGTTCACAACCATTGTTTGAAGAAAATGGCGTTATACCTTTTTCTGTAGTTTCCAATATTGTTGATTTAACAGTGCAAAAAAAACTAGTACTGGAGTTAAGAAAAAGAAAAGCCATGTTTAGATCTTTTATGGATCAAACGCCTAATATGGCTTGGGTGGTTGATGAAGATTCTAATTTAATATTTGCTAACCATGCATTTTATCAATATTTCGGAATAGATGAGAAGAAGGCGATTGATAAAAAAATAACCGATATCGTACCTGTTGCTGCAGAAGCATTGTATGAAAAACACATGCAAGTACTTTCAACAGGAACTGCAACCGAATTAATCGAAAAAGTGAAATGGGCAAACGGAACAGAGTTTGTTTTTCACATTAATATTTTCCCTATTGAACAAATGGGAGAACGGAAATTATTAGGTGGCCACGCAGTTAATCTTTCTGAAAAACATAATATTGAAAGAAGGTTACGTGAAACAAATGATCGCCTTTTATTATTGACAAGAGCTACTTCTGATGCAATTTGGGAATGGGATATGCAAACCGGACATATCTTTCGCAATGATGCATTGATGGATATGATTGGATACCAAACGGATGACCCGAGAGGGTTATCATGGTGGCTGAGGCGCATACATCCTGATGATCGCAATCGTGTAAGTGATAAAGTAAAAGAAAGCACGGATAATAACCAGCAATCTTGGGAAGATCAATACCGCTTTAAATGTGCAGACGGTCATTATAAATTTATGCGGGATAAAGGTTATATCGTTTATGAAAACGGGTTGCCTGTTAAAATGATCGGTTCATTACAAGATGTATCTGATATAAAACAATTGGAAAGCCAATTGATGGAAGAAAAATTGGAACGCCAGAAAGAGGTTTCGGAAATGGTGATCCATGTGCAAGAGAAAGAAAGAACGAGAATGGGGCATGAGTTGCATGATAATGTTAACCAGATCCTTTCCACTGCAAAACTTTTTGCAGATATGCTCACGCCTTCTGGCAATGATCAGAAAAAAATAAAAGATAAGAGCATTGAGTATATTATGATGGCTATCGAAGAAATCAGAAAGCTGTCTAAAGAATTAGTAGTCCCTCAATTGAAAGAGAAAGGTTTGTTAAGCAGTATTGAATCTTTAATAGAGGATACACATCTCACCACAGCTGTAAAGATCAAGTTTATTCATGATCATGAGAATGAATATCTTTCTCCGGGTAAAAAAGTTGCACTGTTCAGAATTGTTCAGGAGCAATTGAAAAACATATTAAAGCATAGCCATGCAAAATGTGTGGACATTTATCTTGAAAGCAAAGAAGACACTGTGCAATTAGTTATACGAGATAATGGTGTTGGATTTGATCCAAAACAAACACATAGGGGAATCGGGCTTTCAAATATTTTTGAACGTACCCGTTTCTATAATGGTTCGGTGGATATACAAACCAAGCCGGGTGCCGGATGCCTGCTTACAGTTAACATGCCGATTGTATCTTAAAAGATAAGCGCATAAATACTTTTTTATTGATGAATTAAGTGTATTCATTTATCCTGTTTTTCATAAACACCTAATTCGCTTTATTTCCACGTTGTATATAGATTATTTGGGGCAATTGTACGTTTCAGGTTAGCATCGAAACTATCCGATCCTAAAAAACCAATGCCACCTATTCAACCACTTTTAAAGCGGTTCCCATCTTTTTTTGTCACACTGATGATGTGTGCCTGCCTGTTATTTTTATCCAATACTATTGCTGCCCAATCAAAATGGGTTATTGAAAATTATAACTATGTAGGGCAAAAAACTCCAGGCGCAGTTGTCCCGATAATTCATTTTGAAACAAAAAAGAATTGGTATGCAGAATTGCGTTACAATTATGAAGACAATCAAACCATTTCTTTTTTTGGAGGCAAAACAATTAAGGGAGGCAAAAAATTTGAGTATCGTTTAACTCCATTGGTAGGTTATTCCCTTGGAAATTTTACCGGCTATTCGGTTGGTACTAATTTAGAAACCGGGTGGAATAATATTTACATTGCTTCTCAATCACAATACAGTGTTGCTACAAAGAAACATATCGATAACTTTTTCTTTAGCTGGTCAGAGATTGGTTACAATATCTCTGATCGCTTTTTTGCAGGCATTGCAATGCAGTACACCAGGCAAAAAGGGTTTAATGATTTTGAGCCAGGCTTTGTTGCAGGTTTAGAATTGGGAAATTTCTCTTTCCCCTGTTATGTATTCAGCCCCTTTCGTTCAGGAAGTTATTTTGTTATTGGTGTTAATTACGAATATCATTTAAAGAATAAAAAATTATAGTTTACCCTTATAACAAACCGAAAAATCGCATATATATTAATAAAACAAGCCATTACAATAAACAATCATTTTAAAATATATTTTCTTAGCCTTTTAAAATCCAATATCTAAACAAAACCCTGATGAAACAATTATTCATGGCCATGCTGCTTGTTGTATCCTCACTAACACAAGCGCAAATAGGCATAGGCACTACCAGTCCGAATTCCACACTTGATGTAAGAGGATCTATTTCCGGAAAATACACCGCATTCAGTACTGCTACTACAGCTACTATTTCAGATAACATGCTTGTGTTTACAGGAACATCTGCTGCAACTTTAACATTGCCGGATGCAACAACTATACAAGGAAGATATTACTGGATAAAAAATACCAGTTCGAATTCATCTACACTTAATATAGCAACCACCTCTTCACAAACAATTGATGGTTTAAGTTCATGGTCACTTACACAGACTAACAAAGCATTGCGTATAGTGAGTAATGGTGCTAACTGGATTATTGTTTCTGAAAGCCTTCCCGGCGCAAGTGCCGGAACACCATGGATCTATGGCGGCAACAACGTGAGTGCTATGCAAAATATTGGTACTACCAGTAACTATGCATTGCCTTTTATTACTAATAATACAGAGAAGATGCGCCTTACAGCGGCGGGCCTTTTAGGTATAGGTACATCTACATTCAGTGCAGCCAATCCTGAGAAATTAATTGTTGATGCAGGTTCAACAGGAACTACCGATTATCAAAATGTGATCGTAGGAAAAGGTAATACGAATAGCTATGCTCAATTAAATATTCAAAATAATAATGCAGGTACTTCTGCAAGCTCTGATGTGGTGGCAACAGCCAACAACGGAAATGAAAGTGTGAACTATGTTGATATGGGTATTAATTCAAGCACCTATAATGCAGCAGCATTTGGTATTACCGGAATCAACGATGCTTATTTATATAGCACCGGTAATGATTTTGCAATTGGTAATGCATCTGCAAATAAAGTATTGAAATTTTTTACCGGGGGTACTGTAGCTGCCAATGAAAGAATGCGTATCAACCATCTTGGTAACGTAGCAATCGGTGCAACAAGTTGGGATGCAACTAACCCTGAAAAATTATTGGTAGATGCCGGTACTTCTACTTCTGTTAATTTGATATGGGCAGAAGGAAATGCGAATGTGATTACACGTAACTCTGTTAAGAACAGTAATTCTGGATCAAATGCAGGAGCCGATTTTCGTGTATATAATAATAATGATAACACCATGGTGGTAGGTATTAACTCAACAGGATACTCTGCCGGTGGTATATATGGAGGTGCAGGAGATGCACAGATATACTCTACTGGTAATGATCTGTTAATGGGCAATGCTACTGCAAATAAAAATATTCGTTTTTATACTGGTGGTACCAACGTTTCCAATGAAAGAATGCGTATTGATGGTAATGGTAGTGTAGCAATTGGTACAACCACTATTAATGCCACTAACCCTGAAGAATTAATTGTTGATGCCGGTACTAATGGATCGGGTGCTTTTCAAAACGTAATTGTAGGTAAAGGAAACACGAATAGCTATGCACAATTAAATATTCAAAATAGCAGCACGGGTACTTCAGCCAGTTCGGATGTGGTGGCAACTGCTGATAATGGTACTGAATCAATAAACTTTATTGATATGGGTATTAATAGCAGCAACAATAATACCAGTGGTTCATTAGGGGGTGCAAACACTGCATACCTGTATTCAACAGGAAATAATTTTGCTATTGGTAATGCAACAGCTTCTAGAGATATTCTTTTCTTCACGGGCGGTACAGGTGCTGGCAATGAAAGAATGCGTATTACCAGTGCAGGGCATTTAGTTCCATCTACAAACAACAGTTACAATTTAGGTTCTACTGCTAACAGATGGGCAACTATTTATTCGCAAAACTTATTGAATACTTCTGATGCACGCCTGAAGAAAAATATTAAAACATTGAACTACGGCTTATCAGCCATTATGAATATGCACCCTGTCCGTTATAATTGGAAAGAAGGTGCTGACAAAGACAATAAGATTGGTTTTCTTGCACAAGAACTAAGACAAGTAGTTCCTGAAGTAGTGGTTGGAGATGAATCAAAAGAGAATTTAGCAGTAAACTATATTGAACTTATTCCAGTATTGGTAAACGCAATCAAGGAACAGCAACAGCAGATTAATGATCTGAAGAAGCAAGTGGAAGTTTTAAAAAGAAAATAAGCATTCATATCCTGAAAGCATTTTATGAAAAACAAGATTCTGTTTTTATTGATATTCTTTGCTGCCAAAATTGGAGTTGCACAAACTGCGGCGACTAATGCGGGTGTGTTATACATTAGTAATAGTGGCGATATTTTTCATGCAGCCGGTGATTTTACAAATAACTCTGGTGCTGCGCTTACTAATAATGGGCAGTTATATATTAAAGGCAACTTGAGCAACAGTCAATCATCTATGGCTGTTGGTTCAGGTACTTTATTTTTAAATGGAACAACTTTACAAACTGTAAGTGGAGCACAGGTTTTTAAAACCTATAATCTTCAGACAAATAATAGTGCCGGTTTTTTATTAGATAATAATTTAAGTGTAACTGGCCTGCACACATATACCAGCGGGTTGATTGCAACATCAGCAACACCTAATTATTTAGTTTATGAGGCCGGTTCATCATACACGGGTACCAGCGATACAAGGCATGTAACAGGATGGGTGAAAAAAATGGGTAATACCAATTTTACTTTTCCAGTTGGCAACAATACGTATATGAGGACGGCAGCTATTTCAAATTTATCCGCTACTTCAGAAATTAATTGCCATTATTTTTCCAACGCCCAAAATATTTATAATCTAACAGCGCCGTTGGTGCAGGTAAATCCAAGAGAGTATTGGCAAGTAAATAAAATAAGTGGTGGTAATGCGCAGGTAACATTGAATTGGGATAATAGTAAAGTAGCCTTTGATAATGTATTGATAAATGAAATTAGAGTTGCGCACTATAATGGTAGTACCTGGACGAGTGCCGGCGGTACAGCAAGTGGAAACGTTACCACAACAGGTACCATTACTTCCAATGCCCTAACTTCTTTCAGCCCTTTTACATTTGGGTATGAATCTTATCCTGTTCCTCTTAAACTTATCAGTTTTACTGCTGAAAGAAGATCCGGTGTTAGCTATTTGCATTGGGTAACAGATAATGAAGAAAATGTAAACAGGTTTGATATACAACGAAGCAATGACGGTACAAGTTTTGCAACTATAGGCAATCTTCCGGCAAGAAACACTTCGTTCCAGGAACATTATTACTATGAAGATCGCAGCCCGATTCAAGGCATTGCATATTATCGTGTAAAATCTCTTGATAATGACGGCAAATATATCTACACAAAAATTGTAGCTGTAACGGAAGGGCAATACCAGGGAAATTCATTTATCGTAGTAAATCCTGTAAAGACGGTGATTACTGTGATCAACAAGAGTGGATTTGATGGCTTATTTGATTATCGCATATTCAATGCAGGCGGTCAGTTACTATCGAAAGGAAATGTAACTATTAGTTTAAATGGAAATGCTGTGTTCCCCGTGCCTGGTGGAGCATCAGGTATGTATATATTGGAACTGAGTAATAGCCGAACCAATTTCCGTCAAAAAATTCTTGTAGAAAAATAAATAAGGTCTAAATAGTTTTTAAAACCGCTTTTGAAAAGAAGCGGTTTTTTATTTGTGGCGCCCATCAAGAATTTTTACAACATCTGCAAGAGAATAATTTTTTGCTTGTAATAATATCAGGTAATGGAAGAGCAAATCTGCAGCTTCGTTTAAAAATTTATCCTTGTCATCATCCTTGCTTTCTATTACAAGTTCTACTGCTTCTTCACCCACTTTTTGCGCTACTTTGTTAATTCCTTTTTGAAATAGGGTAGAAGTGTATGAATTAGCAGAAGGATTATTTTTTCTATCAGTGATAATTGCTTCTAATTTTTCCAATGTAAATGCCTGGTTGCTTTCATTAAAACAGGTATCGGCACCTGTATGGCAAACAGGCCCGGATGGATTTGCTTTAATCAAAATAGTATCATTATCGCAATCAATCAGAATTTCTTTCGCCAATAAAAAATTGCCAGATGTTTCGCCTTTAGTCCAAAGCCGTTGTTTGCTGCGGCTGAAAAAAGTTACTTTATTTTCTTCTTTTGTTTTAGCTAATGCTGCTTCATTCATAAAGCCCAACATCAATACTTTATTTGTACTTGCATCCTGTATGATGGCAGGTACAAGTCCGTCACTATATTTTGAAAAATTTGGATTCATAATTTACTATTTAAACTTGAGTGGTATTTTTATCCTCTTCGTCTTCCTTACGGAGTATTCTTAAAAGATCTTCAAATTGTTCTTTTTTTGCATTCCGATACCGCACATTTCTTCTCTTTCGTTGTTTATCAAAATTTAAAAATAGAAAGAGTGATATTATTAGGAAAAGAATAATTAATATCATAGCCTTATTGATATATTTTCTTTAACTAAGTATCGTTTCAAATCAGGAATAGCTATTTCACTAAAGTGAAAAATACTTGCAGCCAATGCAGCATCGGCTTTTCCATGTTTGAATATGTCTGAAAAATGTTCCATCGTTCCTGCACCGCCAGAAGCAATTACAGGAATAGGGATGGTAGTTGAAATTTCTTTTGTTAATTCAACAGCAAACCCATTTTTTGTTCCATCATTTTCCATTGAGGTAAGCAAAATTTCACCTGCACCTCTATCAGTGACTTCTTTCGCCCAGTTTTTAGCTAAAATAGTTGTTGCGTTTCTTCCACCATGTGTTACCACAGTCCAGTTATCAGCTATAATTTTCGCATCGATTGCAACAACAACACATTGGCTGCCAAAATTTTTTGATAATTCATTTATCAGGGCAGGATTTTTTACAGCAGATGTATTCACTGATATTTTATCAGCACCATTCTCTAATAAAATACTTACATCTTCAATTGTATTTATGCCGCCACCAACAGTAAACGGAATATTGATATGCGTTGCGATTTGGCGTACTAATTCTGCCAGCGTTTTTCTTTTTTCTGTCGTTGCAGTAATGTCGAGGAAAACCAATTCATCAGCGCCTTCTTTACAATAACGGACAGCCAGTTCGATTGGATCGCCTGCATCTCTCAGTTGTACAAAATTGGTTCCTTTTACAGTCCTGCCATCTTTGATATCCAAACAAGGTATAATCCTTTTTGTCAGCATGGTTTATAAAAAACGTTTTAGTTCATTCAATGAAATCCTGTTCTCATAAATTGCTTTACCAATTATGGCGCCGCTACAACCCGCTTCACGAAGTTCTTCTATATCTTTTATCGTAGTGATGCCGCCACTTGCAATTAAATCTATAGAGGGATGTTCGTTCATTATTTTTTTATACAGATTGGTGGATGGGCCTTGCAGCAATCCATCTTTATTTACATCCGTACAAAAAAATTGTTTTACGCCTTTTAGCTTGTATTTGCCAATCAAGTCAAAAACATTAATGCTTGTTTTTTCAGTCCATCCTTTTACGAGGATGATTTCATCTTTTACATCAGCACCAATTATAAATTTATCAGCACCAAAAGCTAATAGCCACCCTGTGAAAGTAAATTCATCTTTTACAGCAATGCTGCCAATTGATGCATAAGCGGCGCCTGAATTAAATGTTATTATTACAGATTCTTCTGAACTAATACCTCCGCTAAAGTCAACAACTAACTTAGTTTTTGTTGCAATTTTTTCTAAGACTTTCCAGTTTTTTACTTTTCCAGCTTTCGCCCCGTCCAAATCTACCAGGTGCAACCGCTTTAGCCCTGCATCTTCAAATTGCAATGCTACTTCTAATGGGTTTTCATTGTATATTTTTTGCTGATCGTAATCACCTTTAGTTAACCTTACGCATTTGCCATCTATTATATCTATTGCAGGAATTATTGTCATTGTTTTATTCTTTAAAAGCAGGGTGAAAATGCTCCAGTGTTTTTCTCAAAAACTCACGGTCGAGATGTGTATAAATTTCAGTGGTGGTAATGCTTGCATGCCCAAGCATTTCCTGAACGGCTCTTAAATCTGCACCACCTTCTACTAAATGTGTTGCAAATGAATGGCGAAAAGTATGCGGTGATACTGTCTTTTTAATACCAGCTTTTATTGCCAGATCTTTTATTATATAGAAGATCATGATGCGAGACAATTTGCTGCCACGATTATTTAAAAATAGAATGTCTTCATTCCCTTTTGTTGGAAGTGTATGTACCCTAATTTCATTTTTATAACTGTTGATATATTTTATAGCGCTGCTGCCAACAGGCACTAAGCGTTCCTTATCGCCTTTTCCAATTACACGGATAAAACCAACATCAAGGTATAATTGAGAAATTTTCAGATTCACCACTTCACTTACCCGCAAACCGCAACTGTACATGGTTTCTAATATTGCTTTGTTCCGTCCGCCTTCAGGTTTGCTTAAATCAATTGCGGCAATCATGTTTTCTATTTCTGCAAAACTTAGAACATCAGGTAAAGCTCTTTTAAGTTTCGGCGCTTCGAGCAGGGTGGAAGGGTCGGTAGTTGAAATATTTTCAAGCAAACAATATTTAAAAAACGCACGGAGGCCAGATATAATTCTTGCTTGTGAAGTAGCTGTCATGCCCAATTCAGTAATCCATTTTAAAAAAGATTGCAAGTCTTTAAGAGTAAGGTTAGCCGGATTCTCTGCTTTCTTTTTTTCTTGAAAATACGAAGTGAGTAGTTCAATATCACGCAGGTAGGCCTGTACAGAATTATCAGCCAGTGATTTTTCTAATTGTAAATAAGCTTTGAATCCTTTTTTATAAGGCTCCCACATGAAAAGTTATGAGTTTATAGTTTTGAGTTTAGAGTTGGTTCCTTTATAAGCAGTAGTACATTATATTTTTGAAGAAAGCAACTCTTAACTCTCAACTCTTAATTCTAAGTTCAACTTACTCCATTACAATTTTCTTTTCCAATTCTTTCCAATCGTCACCCACTTTTATTTTTACCCAAATCCTTGAATCGGTAATGTTTACAGAGTCGATATGATCATGAATGGCATCATAGTCAATATCTAATTTTTGCCCGAAAGTCATCATTGCTTTTTTACCTGTGTTCATGTCTTCTATATAAATATTGCCACGGTCGGTATTTGCAACGATATTATCTGCAACAGAAAATTTTGGATCCAAATTATTGATGCCGCTGCTTTTCAAAGCAAAGCTTTCTTTTTTATCATAAGGGAGTTTTATCTGGAAACCTCGTCCTGTAGCGCAATCATTAAATAATACCCAGGCCACATCTGCATCTTTAAAATAGCAACGGATAAAATCTTTATTCACATTTACTGAAGTGCCCAACAAATAAGTGAACCCTGTTTTACGGGTTGATTCCAAACCATTGTAGCTCCACATAATGCTATCTGCTTTACAATCTTTTGCGCTGATATAAACAAAAGGTTGTTGTTTATGAGTTCCTGTAAATTTCAGCGTGTCTTTAAGGCATGCTGCTGTATCACAAAATGATTTAGGCGCTTCAGCAGACGACTTACAAGAACCAAATGAAAAGGCAATTGCTACGATTAATAGAGGCAGAACGAGTATTCTCATTGTTGGATGTTTATGTTCTTACAAAAATAGCCATTGGAAACTTTTATCCGGAAAATTATTTTATGCTCTGTATTTAGCAACTTATCTTCGGCACATGAGTAAAATGGAACCCGTTAATCTTCGTTCGTTCAAGAAAAAAGCCCGTGATAAGAAAAACAGTTTTCGCAGGTTTCTTACTAAACTTGAAAACAGTACGCTTAAAAACTTTGATGGATATGTCCGCAGCATTGAACCAAAAGTATGGCAGGAAGTAGATTGCCTTTCCTGTGCTAATTGCTGCAAAACAATGACACCAACATTTAATGATAAAGATTTAAAAAGAATATCTGCTCATTTCGGGCAGACTGTTGAGGAGTTTCAAAATAAATGGCTGCGCCGCGAAAGAGGTGGCGACAGGGATTGGATGAATAAAACTGAACCCTGCCAATTCTTAAACTTAAAAGATAATAAGTGCAGTATTTATGCTATTCGCCCTGAAGACTGTGCCGGCTTTCCTCACTTAAGCAAAAAGTTTAAAGACTTTGCCCATGTACACAAACAAAATGTAGAGTATTGCCCTGCTACATTTCGGCTTGTAGAAAAAATGATGGACGATATGAAGAATAGATAATAGATAATAGATAATAGTTAATAGATAATAGATAATAATAGATAGAAGTGAATAGTGATATAATAAATGACTTCGGCATTAAAAGAACTTTTATCTATTCACTGTTAACTATTATCTACAAAAAAATGTCTTCGATAAAAAAATATTCCGGCTCTTTATTGTTGTGTAAGGTTATCGAGAGTATATCGTATTGTATCCATTGATGGCCGGGGTTAAGAAATAAATACTCATCGGCTGCTCTTTGCAGGTTTTTAAATTTCCTTTTTGTTACACTTTCTTCCGGATGTCCAAAGGCTGAGAATTTTCTTGCTTTTACTTCAATAAAATGAAGGAATTTATTTTTTTTCGCAATCAGGTCAATTTCATAATGTGAGTGCCGCCAGTTGCGGTGTATAATTTCATAGCCTTTTGTCTTTAGCCATTCATAGGCTAATTGCTCTCCTAATTCACCCAGTTCATTATGCGATGCCATGCAGTATCTTTACGCCAATATTAAAAGAAATTTGTTTTATGCCTGGAATTTTTCGATTAAATGGAACTGTAAAACATTATGATTGGGGCGGCTTTTCTTACATCCCTCAATTATTAAAAATTAATAATGATGCAAACCGCCCTTTTGCAGAATACTGGATGGGTATTCATCCATTAGGTATTTCTAAAATTGAAATGCAGGATGGTTCAACAAAAGAACTTACAGAATATGCAAACGATCTTCCTTATTTATTAAAAGTGCTGGATGTAAAAGATATGTTGTCGATACAGGTGCATCCTTCTAAAGAATCGGCTATAGAAGAATTTGCGAGGGAAAATAAAGAAGGCATTCCTGCTGATTCGCCGAAGCGTAATTATAAAGATGATAATCATAAACCGGAGATGCTGGTGGCGCTGAGTGATTTTTGGTTGCTGCACGGATTTAAACCAGAAAAAGAACTGGTATATATTTTATTAAATGTGGTTGAGCTCCGGGTGTTGTTGCCTATTTATAATGAATCAGGCTATGCGGGTTTATACCGCCATATAATGGAAATGCCACAGGAAGAAGTGAATAAAATTTTGCAACCGCTATTGGATAATATTATTCCAGTTTACCAAAGTGGCAAGCATGATAAAACGGATGAGGATTTTTGGGCAGCAAGGGCAGCACTTACATTTTCAAAAGGGCGGGATATAGATCGAGGTATATTTTCTATTTATCTTTTTAATATTGTTCATTTGGAAAAAGGCCAATCGCTTTTCCAGGGTGCTGGTTTGCCGCATGCATACTTAGAAGGGCAAAATGTAGAGTTGATGTCTAATTCTGATAATGTACTTCGTGGAGGGCTTACTAATAAACATATTGATGTACCGGAATTATTAAAGCATGTAAAATGCGGACCTACTTATCCTGCCATATTGAAAGGTGAGCAGGTGGCGGAGCATGTAACCTTATTTAAAACTCCTGTGCCTGATTTTGAATTAAGCATCCTTGAATTAAAACAAAATGAGCAGGTAACTATCATTGCAGGATCAACAGAAATATTATTGGCAACAGACGGTGCGACTCAAATAGTTGATACCGGTATTAATTTGCAAACAGGGCAACCTGCTGCTGTAGCATTAGCCGGAACAACTTATACGGTAAAGGGAGCGGCAGATAAATCCATTGTTTTCAGGGCATCCGTACCGCAACTGAGTTGAAAAATTATGAATAAATAGTACAGCTATTTAAACTGATTCATTTATTTTTGCCACATATTTCAATTAGATACATTATGAAGAATAACGGAAAGCTTATTGTTTTTACCATCATATTAATAGCAATCACTACGCTATGTAAATTTTATTTTGGCCCTGAACTGGAATGGTCCGGTTTTTCACCAGTGATTGCGATAGCCTTGTTTGCTGGTTTTATTATCAAGGAAAAAGATATGTCTTTCTTACTGCCATTACTTGCTTTGTTTATCAGCGATGTGGCAATACAGTTATTACATAATGCAGATTTATTTCCCTATGCAGGATTTTATAAAGGCCAATGGAAAAACTACCTGGTTCTTTTAAGTGTTACATTAATCGGTATGTTGTTAAAAGGACGTAACAATGCCAGCTTAATTATTGGATCCATTGCTGCTCCAACTTTGTTTTTCCTTATTTCGAACTTTATGGTATGGCAGGGAACAACAGAAGCAGTTTATCCAAAAAACTTTAATGGCTTAATTGCTTGCTATACTGCAGCATTGCCATTTTATAAAAATGCATTGATGGCAACAATCATTTTTCTACCTTTAATCTTATTTGCATACAATTATATTACCCGCAAAAAAGCTGTACTTACTATCGCTTAGTTACTAACCAACCATAAAAAGAACCCATCTCACTAACCAGGGATGGGTTTTTACTTTTTATTAAGCAAAAAAATTATACCAGTTCAAGTTTGGCGAACCAATAATTACCATGATGTAATTTTTCTGTTACTTCAACGTGGATTCGCTCTTTAAATAACTGGCAATCCAATACAAGCGTATGAAATTCTCCATTTTCCCCGCAGGCATCAATACCCATGCTTTCTAATTCTGCTACAAGTTTTGGGTTAATGGTTTGTCCAATAAATCGTTCCCCCATTGTTTCATTACAACTTACAATCATAGTTTCAATACCGCTTTCCAGCATCTGATCAACTAATATTTTTCGATCCTGTTGCCATAATGGAAGAAAAGCGGTGAGTCCTGCATTGCTGCAAACTTTTTCTTCCCAATCGCGGTGTGCCTGCAAATCAATATCACCAAATACTGCATGGCTGAGATGAAAGCTATTTTTAAGCTCCGTGAGTGCATTGGTAAAATGCATTTCATATTCCTGCCATGTACTGCTGATGCAGTGTAAATGTAAATCTGCTGCGCTGGCCTGTGCCTGCAGTATGGAGTAGGGGATGCCATGCGAACGGGATATTTGACCTTCTTCATTTAATACATTCAATAAAACTTTTGGATCAAAACCGTATTGAATTGCCTGCATTAATGCAAAGCAACTGTCTTTACCACCGCTCCAGGAGCAAAGAGAATTTTTATTCATATTATTGGCCACTGATGAACACAAATAAACACAGATTTTTTATTGTAATAGAAAAAAAATAACCACAGGCTTGTGTTCTTAGTGAAAATGCTTTGTGCCTTTGTGGAAAAACTTAACCACAGAGGACACAAAGGAAATACAACACAAAGTTTATTAAGCCTTAGTGTTCTTAGTGAAAAAACTTTGTGCCTTTGTGGTGATATTTAACCACAGAGGACACAAAGGAAATACAACACAAAGTTTATTAAGCCTTAGTGCTCTTGGTGAAAATGCTTTGTGCCTTTGTGGTGAAACTTAAGTAGCTGTTCCTTCATAACCTTCATCATAAAGCAAATTATGTTTTGCCCCATCTGCTGCTTCAGTTGCTAATTCATCACAACGGTTATTAAATGGATTATCTGCATGCCCTTTTACCCATTTGAATTTTATGTTGTGTTTTTGTGACAGTTCATAAAACTCCCGCCACAAATCAGGATTCTTTTTACCACCTTTAAAATTTGTTTTGATCCAATTCTTTAACCAGCCTTCTTCAACTGCTTTTACCACATATTGGCTATCTGAAAAAATAGTAACATGCATACCCGGTTTTTTCAAAGCTTTTAATCCGGCAATGACTGCCATCAATTCCATTCGATTGTTGGTAGTATGATGATAGCCTTGGGATATTTCTTTTCTATGTTGCCCGCTCATTAAAACAACACCGTAACCGCCCGGGCCGGGATTGCCTCTTGCTGAACCATCTGTGTAAATTGTAACCGCTGTATTCATCTATTTTATCAAAAGGCTTTTGGATATTGACTTAATAATTCACTGCATAATCTTTTGCAAATGGTTTTCCACTCCATGCTTTTCGTTGTGTCCATTCTGCAAATGGTGCTGACCAAAATTCATGATTGGCTGGCAAACCTAATGGTAAAAAAACTAATGAAGTAATGTACATACTGCCTGTATTAGAATATGAATCGGTGATGGCAGCTTGTTTGTCACCAACCAAACCTAAGGTTAAACAACCTTCTTTTGTAAATGTAGCAGGAACAAATAAATGCTTTAAAACTGCAGTAAGGCCACAGCGTACTTGTGCGGGGCTAATTTCATTTGGTAAAGCATTTTCAAGCGATAATTTTGTCAATGGCCAAAATAGGCCTGCACGGTAGGTGGATGATCGGCCAAATACTGGATAATAACCTTCTGGTGTAATAAAACGTTCCTGGAAAGACGCATAGCGTTGCATTCTTTTATAAGCAGTATCATACAAGGCTTTATCCTTTCTTCCTTTTTCAACATTTACTTTTAATACATCCACCATCATAGCATGGATTACATAACCGTTGTAATGATCAAAATGGAATGTTGCGCCATCACTATACCAGCCATCGCCTACATACCATTTATTAATAGCTTCAATAGCGGTATTAATTCTTGCAGCATCTATTTCTTCACCTATACTTAATAAAAAACTTTCTATAATGGCAGCAAATAATAACCAGTTACTATTAAAAGGTTTTATCTGGCGAAGTTTTTTAAATTCTGCAATGATGCGTTGTTGTGTTGTCGTATCTAATGGTTTCCACAAAACAGTTGGTGCAGTGATTAATGCCTGTGCAATAAAAGCAGCATCCACCAAAGGTTGTTGAGATGTAGCACTTCCCCAATATAAATAATCAGGGCTTGAAGGATCAACAGCATGCACAAGGCTTTGCTGAATTTGCTCCAATAATTGTTTTCTTATTTTACCTTCTTCTGTACCATCGACAGGAAGTGCAACAAATGGTGCAATGCCGGCAATCAGCCTTCCAAATGCTTCCATATAAGCAACGTCTTTATTGCGGTTGTCCCAGGTAGGGCTGTATTGCATCGGCATATTTTTTTTCAATCTGCCTTTACTCATATTGGATAAAACAGGAGTTGAAATTTTTACCAATAACTGCACCCAATATTCCCGATCATTTATTTCTTTATCATTTTGTTCGTTAGTAATTGCAGTGGCAGATTTTACAGCTGGGGCAATGCCTATTAATCCCAATATAGAAGATAGTTGTAAAAAATTCCGGCGCTTCATAGTTATTTTGTTTTTGCAAAACTTTATTGTTCAATATCACACTTGAAAAACACCTGTTTTTAAATCAGCAATCTCAGGATTATTATTTGCTGCATTAATTCCTTCTGAAATAACTTTTCTTGTATCAGCAGGATCAATGATTGCATCAACCCATAAACGGGCTGCAGCATAATATGGTGATGTTTGTTTGTCGTATTTATTTTTAATCGTTGTCAATAATTTTTCTTCAGCTTCAGCAGTTATTTCCTGCCCTTTTGATTTTAATGATGCCACTTCAATTTGTAATAATGTTTTTGCAGCGGCATCGCCACCCATTACGGCTATTTTCGCCGTTGGCCATGCATAAATAAAACGTGGATCGTATGCTTTGCCGCACATGGCATAATTACCAGCCCCATAACTGTTGCCTATTACTATTGTTATTTTTGGCACCACAGAATTAGCCACTGCATTCACCATTTTAGCGCCGTCTTTTATAATGCCACTGTGTTCGCTGCGGCTACCTACCATAAAGCCTGTTACATCTTGCAGGAATATCAATGGAATTTTCTTTTGATTGCAATTGAGAATAAATCTTGCTGCTTTATCGGCGCTGTCGTTATAAATAACACCACCCATTTGCATTTCACCTTTTTTGCTTTTTACAATTTTTCTTTGATTGGCAATGATGCCTACTGCCCAGCCATCAATTCTTGCATAAGCACAAACAATTGTTTTACCATAATCTTCTTTAAATTCTTCCAGTTCAGAATTATCAACAATACATTTTATAATATCAACGATATCATAATTTTTTCCATCAAATGGAAATAAACCATACAAATCTTCTGATTTTTTTTGTGGCGCTTTGGGAGCTATTCTATCAAAGCCTGCTTTTGGTTTGGTGCCCAGCATGGAAAACATTTTTTTTATGTGATCCATACATTCCTGTTCTGTTTTAAATTTATAATCTGCAATACCGCTTAATTCAGTATGCGTAACGGCACCACCCAGTGTTTCATTATCGATATCTTCTCCGATAGCTGCTTTAACTAAATATGGCCCTGCTAAATAAATGGAACCATTTCCTTCCACCATCAATGTTTCATCACTCATGATGGGTAAGTATGCGCCACCTGCAACACATGGCCCCATCACTGCCGCAATTTGTGTAATGCCCATTCCGCTTATTCTTGCATTGTTGCGAAAGATGCGGCCGAAATGTTCTTTATCAGGAAAAATTTCATCTTGCATAGGAAGAAATACACCGGCACTATCTACCAGGTAAATGATGGGCAAATGATTTTCCATTGCAATCTCCTGCAAGCGCAAATTCTTTTTTCCTGTGATGGGAAACCATGCACCCGCTTTTACAGTTTGATCATTGGCAAGAATAATGGTTTGCCTTCCGCTTACATAACCAATGCCAGCAACTGTGCCACCGGCAGGGCAGCCACCTTGTTCGGCATACATTTCAAAACCGGCAAAGGCACCAATTTCAATAAAGGGTTTATCGTTGTCAATTAAATATTCTATACGCTGACGTGGAGTGAGTTTATTTTTTTCTTTTTGTTTTTCTAACGATTTTTTCCCGCCGCCTTCATAGATTTTTTCCAAACGCTGACGCATTTCACTAAGGCTTTGTTTCAGTAAGTCTTCGTTCTTGTTGAATTCAAGATTCATAATGCAATTCGTTGAAAGGCAAAGATAGGGAACGGTGCTTTGCAATAAATTGAGGAAATAACGGGCAAAAAATCTATACTTTTTACAGTTACATAAAATTATAATGCAACATTTTTTCTGGCACCAATTTTATGGAAGATATTATATACATCCGGCCCTGTATTAAAACAAAAACAATGGGAAGTGAAATTCAACTTGAAACAAAAACCATCATTCATTCAACGATAGAAGAAGTATGGGAAGGGCTTACCAATCCGGCATTAATCAAGCAATATTTATTTGGCACGGATACAGAAACGGACTGGCAACCAGGCAGCAGCATTCGGTTTAGTGGTAAATACAATGGTAAAACCTATGCCGATAAAGGCACTATCATGGAAGTAAAGCCTTATAAGCTTATCCGGTACGACTATTGGAGCCCTATGTCTGGAATAGAAGACCGCCCGGAAAATTATATTGTCGTTACCTATGAACTATCAGGAGATGATGGCGCCGTTGAACTATTGGTGCGGCAACAAAATATTCCTGATGAAAAGACGAAAACACATTCGGAAGAAAACTGGAAAAAAGTGTTGCAAGGACTTAAAGAATTATTAGAAAATAGAACCGTTTCAAAAACTCATTAGGCCCCCTGTTAATCCGACACAAAATAAAAACACAGGATATTGGTTAACCTGTGTTTTATTTTTTTATATCAATCATGTAGAATAAAAATAATTATCCTCCAATTTCCCGCTGTAAAAAGCCTTTAATCAATGCATTCCATTCCAATTCAGAAAAGCCGGCCAAAGCTGCTGCTGCAACAATACCGTTTCTGACCTTGTCGCCAAATTTTACATCTTTTGTATTAGGCGTTTCATTGCGTCCATGATAGGATGCAGTAACGGTGTTTTCTTTTCTTGTAATAACGAAAGTAGAAGTGGCACCGCTTCCAAAAAAATGCGCTATACCACCATTCGGATTAGCAGGATTTGCTGCTGATCGCAATACTATTCCAAAGCTTTGATCGGCATTTTCATCTGCTTTATCGGAGATGTTTTCTACCTGCACCCAGTCATACCCATCACCTGCGGCAGGGCCGGGGCCGGGTATATTTATCAACAAAAGGTCATTTAATTCCACAAGCCGGTGTGGACTATGGCCCTTTGAATCAGCAAGAGAAAATTTGGCACTCATCGTTCCTGATAAATCATGCCATGTAGCCGGATTTTGTAAACGCTTGCAAGCCCTTTCAAATGTTTTTATTGCTTCTTCTGTACTAGGTTCTGTCACCGATTCATATAAATTAACAGCCTTGCCAACATTATTATCTGGCACAATTGGGCTAATGGTTATTTCCTCTTTCATAGCTTATTTTTTATTGTAGCCCTGTAAAAATTAAGCCAGAAAAAATGAAAATAATTTGAAAGAAAAAAGAATTGATAAAGGTTAACCCTCCTTCTTTGAAAAAAGAAGGTTGATATAATATCCATCGCCGGTAGTGGCTTTTGAAACAGATAGATTCAAAATGCCTTTATAAAATTTACCATCACTATCTCTTTTCCCGGTTTGATAATACCATGATTTATCAGTGGCGGTACTGTAGCGGGTATCATATTGTTGAATGCTGATAGTAGTTGAACAACTCTGCACTTGTGCTACAATTTTATTGTATTCCTGTAGCGCAGCAGTTTCATTATTAAAAAACATGCGGGTATTATACCGGTTCCAAAAATTATCGGTGATATATTCAATTACAGGATTGGTGAATTTTTTATAACTCAATGTTGAAGTAAACGTATTCTCCCAATTTTGATTGGTTAGTTTTCTCTCTCGTATTGCAATGAAATTATTCGGTGCATATTGAATTAATGCCTGGATAAAAGGCAGCATTTCTTCGTAATGGTTTTTATCGCTGTTCGTTGCTACCGGGTTTGTTACAACCGGATTCGTTACAACAGGATTGGTAACCGGATCTTTTACAGGATCTTTTGTTGGTTCTTTTGCAGGAGTAGTTACCACCGGGTTTGTAATAACCGGTACTGTTTTCATGTTGCCTTTTTGCAAACTTGCTTTATTATTAAAAACCCTGAAGAAAACAGTTTGTGAATCCTTATCGCTCATCAAAATAATTTCAGCAGTTATCAACCCATCTTTTTCAGGATTGCGCAAGAGGAAACTTGTATTGCGGGTGAAGCCGGGTTTCAAAAGAGAATCTTGTGCAGTAGGTCTCAAACAGTTTTGCAATCTCTTTTTTGTATTGGTATAAAATTGATAGGCTGCTATCAGGTCAGTGAAATTTTTTGCAGCAACAAAACAGGGAACGACAACCGTTGCTGATTGTTTATATGCTTTTACAGGGCCGGTTTGAACCAGTTTTTGATCAAAACCCGGAATGGGAAGTGTGGTATTATAAATCATTGCAGCACCATCCGCTCTTTCGTTGTAGCGGTAATTTGCAAACCCGTCTGAAGTATTTTTTACAATCAATTGCAGGCTATCGCAAAATGATTCATTGGGTTTCCCATTGCCGCCGGGCTGTGCAATAGCCTGCAGGCTAAGGCCTGTAAGAAGAAAAGCAATGAGGTATTTCGTAAACATGGGCTGGAATTATATGTAAATATAAAAAATCTGCGCAGAGTTAGGTAATCCCCTTAGCTACAGGTTTTAAATGCATTTACATAATCTTTCCATAAAGACCGGAATGGGGCAGAGCAGGTTTAACCGGATCTAATTATTTTCTAAAATCATATTTTCTTACAATCGTTTCATCACCAGGATAATTTTCGGGCAAAACTTTTCCAATTTGCGCCTGTACACATTTCCATTCACCGTTTTCTTTTATATAAACATCGGTATATAAAGCCATGCCGGTAACTTCTTTACCATCTTGTAGCATAATGAATTTATTGGTGGCATGTACCAATGCCATGTTTCCAAAAATAGTAATCCGCTCGTCCCGGTAATCCCAATAACTTATATTTTGAAAACCATGTGCCCAATCTATTAAGTACTCTTTACGATTGACATATTTACCCGTAGAAGAAATATAAACAAAATCTTTGTGAATTATTTTACTGTGGTTAACCGTATCATTGGTGACAAAATTGTGTATGAAGGTGGCATTTAATTTTTTTAATGCTTCTATATCTGTTTGGGCAGTTGCATTATTAAATGCATTTGTAAGTACCATAAGTAAAATAAGTTTTTGCATGTAATTTTTGTTGCTTTTCAGGAAACAAAAATATCGGTGCAATAACAGCAGGACTTTAGAAATCTTGCTGAATTTGTAATTGTTTGCGATAAGTTGAAGGAGAGAGTTTATACTTCTTTTTAAAAGCAGCAGAAAAGTAATCAATACTATTAAATCCGGATGAAAAAGCGATATCAGCAACGGGCAATTTTGTTTTTAATAACAGTTCCGCTTGTTTTAATCTTATGAGTTGTAAATATTGATAAGGGCTGTAACGGGTGAAGGATTTGAATATCCTGCTAAAATGAAACGGGCTGGTGTGGCAATGCGATGCTAATTCTACCAATGAAATATCTTTTGAAAAATTTTCACGGATATATTGCTTGGCATTTTCAATTATAGGCAAATAATTTTTTTTGTACTTATCTGTTATTTTTTTACCCGGTTCATAATCAGCAAAAGAAGCCAGTACTTGTTGCAGCCATTCCATAACCATGCTATCTATTTCCAGTTTGGAACAATTTCCATTTTGAATCAATTCAAGGCATACATGATGTAAATGTTCTGTGGAAGGGTTTATTGTAAGCAATAGCGATTGTGCATCTTTATTATTAAAAAACCAGGATGCTGTTTTTAATTGGCTTTTTAACTCTTCATAAAATTCTTTTATAAAAACAAACACCGAACATTCATCAGGCATATTGGTAGGATGGGAGACATTGTATTCATAGCCCGGTTTGCTTACTAAAACCGATCCGGTAAAGGAATCCAGTTGTTGCTTGTGCGTATGGTAATAAAAATTTCCTGCCCTTATAAAACAGATGGAAAAATTTTCATTGAATTCTTTTTTGGATTTACCACACTCATCGCACTGGCATTTAAAATCGAAGATCTTATAAAAATCAGACGAGAATAATATATGGACAAGCGGCTGCACCCTGTAAAATTACCAAAGGCTGATGTGCAATTAAAAACTTTTTGATAGTGGTTTTTACGCTTTTAAATAACAATTTCTAAACAGAATACCCGCCTATGGGTATTGGATTTGCCCAAGTTGCTTTTTATTTTTAAGCTATGAAAACAACCCGATTTGGCTTTCTTGCCACACTCTTTATCGTTAGTGCGAATTTTTGTGCTGCACAAACTGCAACAGATTTTTATAATGAGGGGGTTAAACTCAAAGAAGCAAAAAATATTACCACTGCTGCTGAAAAATTTAAAAAAGCAATCGATCTTGATCCAAATTATAGTGAAGCACTATACGAATACGGATGGTGCCAGAATGATTTAAAAAATTATACTACTGCTTTATCTTCTTTGAGAAAATCAAGAATAAAATGGGACAATATTCCAAAAGTCCATTTTGAATTGGGCTATGCATTTGAAAAATTATATTTGACTGACTCTGCAATAAAATCCTACAATCGCTGCCTTGAATTAAAACCGGATTACTCTGGTGCATTTAAACAATTAGGGTATATCTCCTATGATAAAGAACAGTATGAAACAGGCCTGAATTATTTTGATAAATATGAAGCTGTTGTAAAAACGGAGATAAAGGATTATTTGTATTGGTACAGGAAAGGATTTATGAATAATGCAATTAAAAATTTCGCTGCTTCAAAAACTGCTTTATTAAAATCTTTGAATTTTAGAACGGATTATATTAATACCTATCTCGAACTGGGTTTTGCATGCAGCAGGTTGAAAGAAAACGAAGAATCAATTGGCTATTATAAAAAAGCAATTGAAGTGGATTCAAAAAGTTATATCCCTTACAATGGCATTGGTGAAGTGTACCGCGATAATTATAAAAATATACCTGAAGCAATGAGTTGGTATCAAAAATCTTTAGGTTTAAAAGCAAGAGAACGCAAGGCATGTTTTGGTATGGGCTATTGTTTGAATTCGCAGGGAAAATATGAGGAAGCTGCTGCTTATCTTAAAACAGCTATCGAGGAAGATGCGAGCTATATTGCAGCCTATGTGGAATTGGGCTACAGTAATTATATGTTGAATAAAAATACCGATGCGCTTTATAACCTCAATAAAGCAATGACTTTGAATCCTAAGAACGAAAACGCTCCTTATTATGCAGGCTTGGTTTATATCGCACAAAAAGACAAAGTAATGGCGCAAAAGATGGTGGACTTGCTTAGTTCCTTATCTTCAAAAAATACAGAAGGGTTAAGGAAGAAAGTAAATGCAATGTGATTTTTCTTCTCAGATTTTCTTTTATTTTTTTGGCAAGAAAAAATAGGACTGCCATAGGGTTGTCAGTGGCACATGTTAGGTTTGATCAAATTATTTAAAATGAACCTCGCCGCTTTTACCAACCCGGTACTTGATATCCAACCTGCAGTTTCGTCTTCAGCAAATGATTTTGATTTTCTTGAAGGAAAATGGAAAGTGCATAACCGAAAATTAAAAGAACGCTTGGCAAATTGCAGTGAGTGGAATGAATTTCCTTCCGTATTGCATATGCGCAAAGTATTAATCGGTTTGGGCAATGTAGAAAATTACTATGCGAGTTTCGATGGAAAGGCTTTTGAAGGGATGGCAGTAAGATTGTTCAATAAAGCAACAAGATTATGGACAATCTATTGGATGGATAGCAATGGCGGTACTATGGATGAGCATCCTGTCACCGGTTCATTTGAAAATAAAATCGGTAAGTTTTATACAAGAGATAGTTTCAATGGAAAAGATATTATTGTTTTGTACCAATGGGATGTGAGAGATGCTGCCCATCCGGTTTGGTCCCAGGCATTTTCTCCTGATAATGGCACCACATGGGAATGGAATTGGGAAATGGTATTAACCAAGTTGGAATCAACTAAGCTTTAATTTGCCTTTTTTAATTTCAAAACTCCACAGGCTTATACTGTCCACGTCTTTGCCATCCAATTTACCGGGCTTCCATTTTTTTAATGTAAGAAAAACAGCGAGTACCTGTTTATCCAACTCTTCACTTTTTGTTTTATTATCGGTTTCGCAGCGAACTACTTCGCCTTTGCAATTGATAATAATACTAATCATGCCTTTTTCATTCTTAGTTGGATTGCTTTTCAAATAAGCAACTTCGTTATTGAGCCTTTCTTCAATGTCGTCTTTAAGTTCGGCACATTCTGCTTCCTGTTGCCCTTTAAACATAGGAAGTAAGGTGTACACATTTTTGCGATCGCATAATCCCTGTATGGTATCGTTATCTTTTATTTCAAGACGGGCCACAAATTGTGCAGCTGCTGCAAAGCAACCTTGAATAAACAATACGATCAGCAGTATTTTCTTCATAAATTTTATTAATTGAAATTGGATGATTGCGCCATCCCATTTATTTTATACACTGCAAAAATTACAAAAAGGAAAAGTATAATGCAAAAAATCAAGACAAACCAATAACCACCTTTTGTATCTATTGCATATTTAGCGGGATTGTTTGGTAGATATGCAATAGTCATTGTATCGCCGACTCTATATTTCATTGGAGCAACGGTGGCTTTTGCTCTATAAGGCTGGCCGGTTGCCCGATCTTTATATTGCAAGTGCAGCATATCAACAGAGCCGCCTTTCGGCATGCGAATCCTTTTAATATCTGTTATAAAAGCATCGGTATAGATGCCATTTTTTTTAATTTTTTTCTGATTCGTCATTCTCCATATTGTAAGGCACAGCGGAAAAGCAGCCAATACAATAAGCAGGATATATAATAACAACATGGTTGAGCTTTGTAGTAATGCGTTAAGGTAGGGAATATAACTAAAATAAAAAACCCTTCGCAATCATCTTCATAGATTTTTGCGAAGGGGCATCGATTGAAAATATAAACGTTATTTACTCAAAATACTTCTTAGCTTATCAACGCTTTCCATCTTTTCATACTTGATCGGCATTTCTTTGGAAAGGCCTGTTTTATTGAAGCGGGCAATTCCTTCAATGCGAATCAGCACTTCTTTCTTTTTATAAATATCATTTTGATTTTTGATAGCACTGATATTATCCAGTTTTAAAATTGCAGGAATAATGAATTCTGATCTTTTTTTGATGGCTACTTTTTCACCCAATTCAAAATTGCCCATGTACTTATTATCAATATATACATCGCCTCTTGCAGCACTGAGGGTTACATTGAAACCATTAGGATTGTAATAAATTAAATCCACGCCGGCTTTGGATTGCAGCAAGCCTACATCCATCAGGCGTACATTTTGTACCTCCCTGAATTCAGGTTCCTGCACATCTTTATATGCTTTGCAAGATGTGAGAAATAAAGCCGCAATACTTAGTGTAAAGATTATTTTTTTCATACTGAATTGTTTTTGATTTTAAGATTAATATTGACTATTAACCTTTAAAATTATCAAGCCAGTTTATGTTAAAGGAACTGAAAGATTCGAAAAGCATTAATTGCCAATGATTATTTAGCCGCTGTTTTAGATTTATTAACAATCAGTTTGTATATAGCTGAGCAGGCCATCTGCCTGTGTTTTTTGGTATTGTTCAATAGTTATCGTATTTTATAACCTTAAATTTTATTAACATGACCAACCAACTTAGAAAAACTGCTTACCGTTTCGCTTTGGGAGCCATGCTGGTTTCATTCTCAGTTGCATCTTGTAACGACAGCAAAACCAAAGAAACGAAGGAAGTAACTGACACTACTTCAACAAAAATTGATAACACTACTCCGCCGCCTCCTCCAATGGATACGACTATGACGGGGGACACTACAATGAAAAAAGATACGGCAGATACTCGCCCGGTTAAGCCAGGTGATTGATTTCGTCTAAGAAAAGAATTTTAGCACCCGTCCATGTGTCGGGTGTTTTTATTTTGCAGCAGCAGGAACTGGTGCTGGTTTAGTTGGTTTACGGGCTGGGCGATTATGAATTAATTTATGAATCATCCAATGTTCCAAACGATGATGTGCCGGAATAAGAATAGCAGCAAGCCCGACAAAAATTAAAATTTCATAAACAGGTGTATGATGGGTGAGTGCGGCAACAGTAGGATGCAATAACAAGGTTAAATATTCAAATAAAAATAATAAGGAAAGTACACCTAACAAACGTATCAATTTGATATGGACATTGATTTTGCTTAATAAAAGTGTAATCAGGAAAAAACCGGGAATAAAAATCGCAATCAACAACATTTGCAATTGCTGAAACCGTTTCTTTTTTTGAATCTCTTTTTCTTCTTCCAATTGAAGTTGCCTGAATTGTTCATTGCTGGAAATAACCTGCGACTCTCTTATTTTACTTTTACTATAAACAGAATCGTTTAAGCCACGAACATATCCAACATAGCTAAAAGCGCTGTCGATGTCTTTTAATTTTTTATAATGATCCGTAAGAAATTGCGCAGCATCCAATTCCTTAGAAAGAAACCCATCTGCTTTGGCGACAGAAAGCGATAGGTTGGCATAGTAACTTGCCGAATCATATTGGTTGATCGTTTCATACAGTTTTGCAAGTCCCAGTGCTGCTTCGCAAAGTACTTCATCATCATTGGCTTCTTTTAAATAACCAATCCCGGTTTGATAATGAATTAATGATGCATCATACTTTTTTAGTTTACGGTAACTATGCCCAAGCCCTGTCATTGATGTGCCAATAAAATCACCATCTTCCAGTTGCCTTGCAATGAGAAGCGAGTGATTAAAATATTTGTAAGAAGAATCCGATTGGTTTAAACGATCAAATGCGTCGCCGGTATTTAAAGCAATATTGTATTTAAAATCTTCCACATTATAGCGGCGGATAACGGAATCCGCTTTCGCATAATATTCCAATGCCTTGGTATATTCTTCCTGCATGGCATATACCACGCCTATATTCATCAATACACTCGCCAGGCTTCTCGGGATATTTCTCTTTTCTTCCAGTTTTAATTTGTCAATATTTAATTCCAGTGCTCGGGGATAATTTCCAATTTTAAGGAAAGTATTTGCCAATATGCCAATTGATCTTGATTGGCCTTCTATATCATTTATTTCTTTTGAAAGCGATAATGCCTGGAAAGAAAGTGTAAGCGCCGAATCAGGGTTGTACACACTGATATCTCTTGCCAGCATCCAGAGCAACCGCACTTTTGCAGTATCTCTTTTTTCGGCAACAAGTAATTTATATAAACTATCAGCTTTCGATTTTTGTGCAATAGCAACTATGGAAAGAAAGATGAACAGGAATAGCAATAATGAAATGATTGCAGCTTTCCTTTGCTGGTTAGTTATGGTGGCGGTCTGTTTCAAATGCATTGTAAAATAAACTAATTTCCGCTGCTGCGGGCTAACTCCTATATTTTCTTTGTTTAATTAATCGGGAATAAGTAGATTTATTGTGCCTTCAAACCAAGACTGCAATGAAACAGCGCCTCTTCTTGTTTATACTTATTATTCTTTGCAGTACCGCTTCTTTTTCTCAAACACTATATGAATTAGATTATCACTTCGATCTTAAACGGGGCAGGGAAGATTACAAAGCTTTTGTTTTGCGCTACGATGATGGTACTGGTATCGTCAGGGTAGAGTTTACCGATATAAAAACCAAGACGAGGAATATTGTAGAAATGCAGATGGAGGAACATTATGGTGAAGATGACAAAGGAAACGAAGACACTACTGTGTTGATTTATGTTGGATACGACCAGGTTCAGATTTTGGGAAATATCATGTACGATCCGGATCATTATGTTTTTAAGTTAAGCGATGATGGATTTTATGATCCGGATTATGTGCTGTCAATAAAAAAAGATGATACCGAAGACATCGGGACACTGGATGCCGTGAGGTTATTGAACCAGGAAGATCTTACAGAAGATTTTGTACTGCAATTTTTCACACCCGACGATGAGTTTTATCAAAATCTTTTTACTGCAGAAGTAAGAACGCTTACCAACCAGGAAAAACAAACCAAAATGTTTTTGTTATTAGTAGCGAATACCAATGATAAAAAAATTGGAAAAACCTGTGTGATTGATAAAGACAATACACAAGCTACATTGGGAGAAATGGCAGAGTTTATGGGAATCCAATTTGTACCAACCGTTATTGAAGGAAATGATTTCAGCAAGGCCAATGTTGATAAAGCAATAAGCGGGTTAAGGCCGGGGCCAAATGATATCGTTGTGTTTTATTATTCAGGGCATGGATTTAGCGATACAAGAGATGCTTCTACTTTTCCCTATATGGATTTAAGAGATAAAAGTTACCAGGCTTTTGGCGGACAATATGCAATGAATATTGAAGCAGTATATCAAAAAATAAAAGCTAAAGGGGCAAGGTTAAATCTTGTATTAAGCGACTGCTGTAATAACGATCCTTCACAATCAAGTAATATCAGTTCTGAAGCACCGAGTACAAGGGTTTCTTCAATTGGTTGGGATAAAAATAAATGCCTTTCACTTTTTATCAATCAAAAAAGATCGTTGCTTGTAACGGCTGCGCAAAAAGGAGAGCTGTCTGCAGGTAATGGGGCAGATGGTGGATTCTTCACTTACAATTTTCGTGAGGCATTAGAAAAAATGGTGGGTATTGCAAGTAAGAAAGCAAACCCTACCTGGGATGAAATTGTTGCTGATGCAAAAAAAGGAACGATTGCCCGTGCCAACCGCACTATGTGCCGCCAATTGGATGATAGCTTGAAAGATTGCGTGCAACATCCGGTTGCGAAATTTGATTAATACAAGCGAAATTATTTTTTTGACATTCCCGCTTTAATTATTTCTGATGCGGCAAATGATTTGAGCATAATCAATGGAAACTGTGTTGCCATTTTTTGCCCTGCATTTGTTTTATAAAATTTTACCAGGGTTTTTAATTCTTTATAAGTGAATTGCTCTCGGTAAATCCAGGTAACGGCATTAGTAAGCAAACGATGGCCTTCCCCCGTTGTGAAATAATCAGCTAATTTTTTTAATTCTTCAGCTGGCACTTCACCTTTTGATTTTTCTTCTCCAATCTTAAAGGCAATTGCTTCATCTATATTAAAACCGCCTTTTACTTTTCTCAATTCAATAATCTTTTTGGTTATTTTATCATCAGGCACTGCAGAGGTATCAATTTTGTAATTTTTTACTTCGTTGGCAATTGTTTCAAAAACAGTTGAAGCTGTGTTGCTATTGTTTTGTGCAAAAATTGAAGTACTTGAAATTGCCAATACGATCAATAAAAAAGTGCGCTTATTTCTCATGTGATTTTTTACTTTAAGTTATCTGAAATTAAGGATAATTGGTTTCAGTTTTTTATTAAACTTATTTATCTCGTTTATGATGCAATAAGATTTTATCTTTATCGCCTCATGAGTTTGTATACAGAAAAATCGGCCATTATTATTACCTGCCCTAAGCGGCTTGCACCTTACCTTGAATTAGAAGTAAAAGAATTAGGCTTTCAGATTGAGGAAACATTTATTACCGGTGTGAAATTAACAGGTACTATCAATGATTGTATAAAATTAAACCTTAACCTTCGTTGTGCCAGCCAGGTTTTGTATAGTTTAAAAACATTTTCAGCAAATGATGCAGATGGTATTTATAAAAACCTGGTAAACTATCCTTGGGAAGATATTTTGCCTGATGGTGGTTATTTTTCCATAACCAGTAATGTAAACAATCCAACAATTAATAACAGCATGTTTGCAAACCTCCGGGTGAAGGATGCAATTGTTGATCGCATCAGGGATAAAAAAGGAGTAAGGCCATCAACAGGATCGGAGTTGACAGGTGCTGTGATACATTTATTTTGGAAAAATGATTATACAGAAATTTTTATTGATACTTCCGGTGATTCATTAGGCAGGCATGGTTATAGAAAAATTCCTGGGCAGGCGCCTATGTTGGAAGCATTAGCAGCAGCTACTATATTGGCAACAAGATGGGATAAGCAATCAGCATTTGTAAACCCGATGTGTGGTTCAGGAACTTTGGCAATAGAAGCAGCGATGATAGCAACGAACAGGAGGCCGGGATTATTCCGAACCAATTATGCTTTTATGCATTTGCAAGGATATAATGAAACTGTTTACTTACAAGAAGATGCCTTATTAGAAAATCAGATTGTTGACGTACCCGGCTTACGCATTATTGCTACAGATTATAGTGCAAAAGCTATTGAGAATGCAAAAAAAAATGCTATAGCTGCTGGTGTTGCTAATCTAATTGATTTTGATGTTTGTGATTTTGCATCAACAGAAGTGCCGGCAAATGTGGCAGGGATATTCTATGTAAATCCTGAATACGGTGAACGATTGGGAGATATTAATGAACTCGAAAAAACTTATGCCCGTATTGGTGATTTTATGAAACAAAAATGCGGTGGCTATTATGGATATGTTTTCACAGGTAATTTAGAACTCGCCAAAAAAATTGGATTGAAAGCAAAACGACGGATTGAATTTTATACCAGCAAAATTGATTGCCGCTTGCTTGAATATGAATTGTACAGCGGAAGCAGGAAAGAATTTTGATATTTGATTGGGGATTTACGATGTTTTTTAGCGGGAAATTATTTTTATTAACCAGTTAAATTAAATGATAAGGAAATGGATCTATCAACCTTGCAACAAATCGTAAAGGATCGGTATTATAAAATAGATAACGACAGAGGTATTTATCATACAGCTTTATGGTTTCATGAAGAAGTAGGAGAGTTGTCCGCTGCTATTGCCAGCGGAGACAAAGAAAATGCAAAGGAAGAATTTGGCGATGTATTAATGTGGTTAATGACATTGGCTAATCTCATGCAAATTGATATGGAAGAGGTAGTAGCCACCTATTTGAACAACCCTAAAAAAATGCCATCAAAATAAAATGATTTTGTCAAACATCCGATTCGTTGAATGATAAAACAATACTGTTGACTTTCGCATTCACCTTCCTGTATTTTATTCCGGCTTTGTCCAGCATAAATTTTGAAGCCTTGAATACATCATTGCCTTCGTATTTATCGGAGAGGTAAATTACTTCTGTTATGCCCGATTGGATAATTGCTTTTGCACATTCATTGCAGGGAAATAACGCTGTATAAATTTTACAGTCTTTCAAGTCCATTCCAATATTATTCAAAATGGCATTCAGTTCAGCATGGCAGATATAAGGATACTTGGTATCTAAAAATTCACCTTGTTTTTCCCAGGGAAAATCATCATCACTGCAACCGATAGGCAGTCCATTATAACCGGCACCTACAATTTTATTTTTCGTATTAACAATACAGGCACCTACCTGGGTACTTGGGTCTTTACTTCGCTTAGCCGATAACAATGCCACACCCATAAAATATTCATCCCATGAAATATATTCCTGCCTTTTTTTCATATCAATATTATTGAAAACTGAATTCCCACAATGGTTTTACCCCAAGCAAATGCTCGACAAAATAATTCCATTTCTTTTTAGTAAAATATTCATTGTACTTGCCTACGTAGCCGTGATGCTGGCTTGGTAAAATCAGCATATCAAATTCTTTATCTGCTTTTACTAACGCTTCTGCTAATTTAAAAGTTGCAGAAGGATTTACATTCTCATCAATACCACCATGCACCAATAATAATTTTCCTTTTAAATTTCCTGCCATAGTGATATTAGAAACCTGGTTGTAAGTAGAATCAACGGGCCAACCCATATACATTTCAGGCCACCAATCTTTTTCCATTCTAAAATCATGATCACCTGAACTGGCAACTGCCACTTTGTAAAAATCAGGAAACTCCAATACAGCATGCCCAGCATCATAACCACCGGCTGAATGGCCGAATATACCAACCTTGTTGGCATCCATCCAGGAGTATTTTTTTGCTAAATCTTTTATTGCAATAACATGGTCAGTTAAATTTTTTCCCATGTTTTTATAGGAAACATTATGAAATGCTTTCGAACGGTTTGCAGTTCCTAATCCATCAACAGTAATAACTATAAAACCTAATTCAGCTAATGATTGGTTAGATCGTTGTAGCGAAGCCATAAAATTTTTAGGAAACATAAAAGTATGTGGCCCTGTATAAGTTTGATCAATCACCGGGTATTTTTTGGAAGGATCAAAATTCGTCGGCTTCCATATTGCGCCGTAGATAGTCGTTTTGCCATCACGGGCGGTGGTGGTAAATATTTCGGGGAATTTATAGTTCATTGCTAAAAGCGCATCAATATTTGCTTTGGCTAATTCCGATAAAATTTTTCCGGAACTACTTTCTCTTAACACAGAACGTGGTGCCTGGTCAAGTGTTGAAATATTATCCGTAAAATATTTTCCATCGGGTGATACAAAAACATCATGATTTGCATTTTCAGGGGTAAGTAGTGTTAAACCGGTACCATCCATTTTTATTCTGTATAAAAATTGATAGTATGGGTTGCGATCTTTTTCTTTTCCTGATGCAGTGAAAAGAACAGTCCCAGTTTTATCATCAGTAAATAAAACATCATTTACATAATAATCTCCTTTGGTAATTGGTTTCAGGCTTTTGTCTTTTATGTCGAACAAATACAATTGCCTCCAGCCGCTTTGCTCTGAAATCATAAACATTTTATCATTCGCATCATTCAGCCATGAATTATAGTTATCAATATTTGTAGCACTTGTTTCAGTATAAATTTTTTCCTGCTTTTTATTGATTAAATCATATCGGTATAAATCTTTTTGCTGGTAACCACGAATTGTATTTTCGATATAGGAGATGCCGGGTTCCTTGCTCCAATCGAATGAAGCAGCATTTACATTTCTAAATTCATCTTTTCGGATTTCTTCACCCGTTTCAATATTAAAATAAACCGGGATCATGTACACCATATTGGTATCGCCGGGTGAACCACGGTAATAAGAAAGTAATTTTGGCTTGTATAAAGTATCAATACTCCAATCCAGCAAATACATTTTTTCTCCTTTGCGCAAATCACAGATAAAAGTTTGTATCCATTTAGAATCGGGTGACCAGTTTCCTGCAAAATGCGGTGGACGTTCACCATTTTCTCCTTCGATTAATTCGCCCCAGCCATAAAAGCTTGCATATTCATAATTTTTTGTTCCTGCAGTACTCAATTGCTTTACTTCACCGGTTGCAGTTGATTTGATATAGAGATTATATGCTTTATTGAATGCAATCCATTTCCCATCAGGTGATTTTCTTTCCATCGGGTTGAACGCATCTCTTTTTTTTGCAGTAATTGAATAGGAATTTAAATCAAGTGAATAATCTTTTCCCTGTGCATTAAATTCAATATGTGATTTGTCGATATAACGAAATGTTGTAAATGGTAAATCAGTTGCTTTGAATTCTTTCTTTAAAGAGTCGCTCAGTAGTTTTGCAAGGCGGGCATGATCAAACATATCTTCCACCTGCATTTTCTTCCAATCAATTTTTTTAAAAGTTTTACCTTCTTTTGTTTGAGAAAGAAATGAAACGCCGGTACTGTCGCCAAACCAATTGTATTGAATATTGGCATTAAAAACTTTTTTGTTCACCAGGTTATTGGAAAGAAAAGAAACAGCACGGGCATAATCTTGTTTCCCAGGTTGTTGAGAATAGGCGTTCGTAAGAATTAGCAGACTAAAGAGAAAGAAAACAGATTTTTTCATGCGGTTAATTTTAGCTGCTTAAAAATAAGTCTTTTCAGCTTTTGCCGCATAGTCAACTTGAAAGTTTTGACGAAGGGTATCAATCCTTACATATAATAAAATTTCAAATCTTTATTTAGCTACCGCAATTTTTATCTTCTTGTTTTTTATTTTTTGCTCTTTGATAAGATGCAAAGTATGGCTCACTTTAATTTTTTTCACCGCAACAAAGGAGAAGAAATCTTTTACTTCAATCAATCCAATATCTTCTTTTTTTAATTGGCCTTTATTGGATAAAAAGCCAACAATATCAATTTTATTGACTTTATCTTTTTTGCCTGCGGCAATAAATAAGGTGGACCAATGCGGTTTATCAGGAAGCACTGTTTTTTCCGGAAGGAGGATATTTTCAATTCCCTGGTTAATATATTCCGGTAGTTTTTCTTCGGGAGATAAAATTAAAATGGCTGTGCCGCTCGCATCCATTCTCGCTGTCCTTCCATTTCTATGAGTAAAGACATCTTCGCCGGAAGGTAAATGATAGTGAATAATGTAGCGGATATTGGCGATATCCAAACCTCTTGCAGCTAAATCGGTTGTTACTAAAACATTGGCAGTGCCATTTCTAAATTTACAAAGAGCTGCATCCCGTTCCTGTTGTTCCAATGCACCATGATAAAATTCGTTGACAATATCTTTTTCTTTTAAAAACTTACTGGTACGTTCAACAGACTCACGATGATTACAAAAAATAATAGTGGATCGATTACCCAACATACAAATCAAACGGAACAGCGTTTCTAATTTGTCTTTTCCATCACTGTCAACTTTTTTAATCTCAAGCCCGGGCCCTTCTTTTTTTTCGCTTAAAAAATTTAATTCAACAGGGTTTATAAACTCAATGAAAGCAGGAACCGCTACTGCTTGTGTAGCGGAAGTCAATATTCTTTTATTAATATTCTTTAATGAACCAATGATAAAAGACATTTCATCGATAAAACCTAACTCCAATGATTTATCAAATTCATCTAACACTAAAGTTTCAATTGTATCAACGGTTATATTTCCTCTTCTTATATGATCGCCAAGCCTTCCCGGCGTGCCTATTAATACTGCAGGGGCCTGTTTCAAATTATTTTCTTCGGTTTCTCTTAAATGGCCGCCATAGCAACAAGTAACCTTAAATGGCGTGCCCATGCTTTTAAAAACAGTTTCAATTTGCAAAGCCAGTTCACGGGAAGGGACGATGATGATTGCCTGTGTTTTTGTATTAGATAGATTTAATAATTTAAGAACCGGTAATAAGAACGCTAAGGTTTTTCCAGAACCTGTTGCAGATAGCAGCAGCATATTATTATTATCGTTGGCGGCTTCAAGTGAAGCCTGCTGCATTTCGTTGAGCGATTTGATCTTTAATTTCCCTAAAATATTGTCAATACTAATTTCATTCATAAGCATCTGCAAAAATAAGCTTGTTTGGGGCAGGCTGCTTCTTTAGTTTTTATCAGTAAAACACTTGTTGTAAACCTGTTATCAACCCTTTGCTGAAAACTTAATAATGATATTAGGACATTGGCATAGATTTTTCAACTAATGGTTTAAACAAACTTGATTTTATGAGCCAGTCCGTAAAAAATACTGCCAAACAAGAGGCTAATAACAATGCTGTAGAAAAGATTCCCCAGAAAAAAGGGAAGGGAAAAACAGCTAAAGAACTGATGAAAAAACATATCTCAGACAAGAATGATATTATTTCAGAAGAAGATTTTAAAAATCTTGAATTCAATCTTAATGATGATGAAACTGCTCATACTCCCGAAATTTCAAATGATAGCGAAAGGCCTAAGGATGAAGATAAAGATCCAAAAAATGTAACTCCCTGGAATATTATCAGCGAATAATCAATCAATCATAAATAGCATACCGTTTTTTGAAGTTGTTTTGTTACTTCAAAAAACGGTATGTCCATTTTATAAGAAAACTATTTCTTGATTGATCGGCAAATGCATTGTCGAATAAACTATTGAAAAGGGGAGAAGCAATATCTCCATCAGCATTTGGCGTATTTCCCTGCGACCAAACTAAGTATAATTCGGAGCCGCGGCGATACTCCCAACGAACTACCAAGTTCGATCTAAACTGTACAAAATTAAAATTGGGATTACTGAAACTATAATCAGTAATGCCATCCGTATTCTCATCAATTGAATATTGATTATTGCTGAAATGAATTTGGTTTGAATTGAATAATACAAAACGATCATTATAATTTTTTGCCAAAGCATTCGATACATAAGCAAATTTGCTGTACAAGGGACGGGTGATATAGGGCTGGCCGTAATATTGTAAAGTAAGATCCGGGGTAATATTATAATTCAGCCTTGCAGTAAAGCGCAGTGTTTTTTGTTTCACTTCACTTACAATAGTTCTTGTTCCATTGTTGTAACTAATATTTCTTACAAATTGATCCTGCCTTCGGAAATTGTAAGCATAGTTTGTTCCAATACTTATATTGAGCGCATTCAGTGGTTGGAATATTAAGGATACGCCGATATTATTTCCTTTAACGGTATTTTCAAATCCCCAGAAATTATTGACGTTCACATTTGCATAGACTTTCTTTCTGAAATCACTGTTGACATAAAAATTATGCCCGATACCTGCCGGCCTGCGCAATGAAGTAGCGCCCCTCAATGCATTATTGGAAATTTCATAAGGGTTATAAGTAACACCTGTTCCTGATTGCCAGTTATTTTTAAATGTTGCATGTGAGTTTACATTGAATAACTGGAATAAAAATTTGCCACTGTAATCCCATCTCGACCAATGATTGTAATTCAAACGGGCATTACGAAACATAGAAAAAGCTTTTTGAAAATGCAAGCCTGCCCATGTCCAGTGATTAATTTCATTGGTAGCTAACATAAATCCAATATCATTCAATTCCAATCCCGGCGAACGCAACGTAACACCTGTTTCAAATTTGAACACCTGGCCGTGCTTGCCCGATTTACCACCCGATTTTCCAAAACGAACCGTACCGCCCATTCCCGAAAGAGAAGTACGTGTAGCATCTACTTCAAATTCTGTTGCATCTTTTCGTTGAAACAAATGTTCAAATGCCATTTGTGTATTTAGAATTGCTTCTTTAGTTCCTTGTACATTGCTGAACACAACATTTCCTCTTACATACCAGGTACGGTTATTCCAAAAATGTAAAAAATCAATTCCTCCTGTATAAGCACTACGGTGTAATAAATTATCCAAGCCACGTTCACGGTTTACTCCGGTAAGAATACCACCAATGATGGTATTGCCACCATTATAATCTTTCTGCAATCTTGTTACAAAGAAATTAGTAAGCGGCTCAACCATTTCTTCTCTTCTTTGCCCGTTTTTATCAACGATTGCCATTTCTCTTTGCGTTACACTTTCAAGAATGCCGATGCTCAAACCTTTTTTTGTTTTGCCACTAAATTTTGCAGCACCAAGTATCGAAGTGTTTTGCGGGTATTTTACATATTCGCCAGTAGTGGTATTTGGATAACCATGTGGCGAACTTCCAATGCGGCGTGAATAAAATAATAAATCAGCATCATAATCGCCGCCTGCTGCTGACCCGGTTAATTGATAATCAAAAATATTCCTGCTCTCAATAAAAAAAGGACGTTGCTCTGCAAAGAAATTTTGAAAACCATCAATACGAACTTGTGAAGGATCTGCTTCCACCTGTCCAAAATCAGGATTTACTGTAAAGTCAACAATCAAATCATTTGTTACGGCCACTTTTCCATCAAGCCCTGCGGTAACTTTTGTATCAAAGCCTTTTGCAAATGGATTGCCCACTTCTTTTTTGTACTTGCTTGCCTGTGTTGTTACATAAGGAGCAATTTCAACCTGCCTGTGTGTTGGTATATTATTTAATCCATGTAATTCACCAAAACCGCTAACCCATACACCGGAATTTTGCGGAATGTATTGCCAGGTGCTGCGTTCTTCTTTTCTAAAATAACGGCGGGTCACCTGGAAGCCCCAAACTTTTTCTGGTTCATTTCCATAGCGCAACTGGCTTAATGGAATTTTTATTTCAGCCGTCCACCCTTTATCATTCACGTTTGTTTTTGAATACCAGATCGGGTTCCAGCTTACGTCCCAGTTATTGCCATTGTTTGAAACAAATTCATCGCCACGAACACCGGACACAGAAAGTGTAAATGAAAATGCAGTGCGCAGATCGTGATAGCTATCAATATTTATTTCAATCCAATCACCCGGAAACTGGTCCCTTCTTCCCATGCGTTTTACAATCGAATCAGGAGCAGAGTCAAAGCATTGATATGCTACATATAGAAATTTATTATCGTAAAGGATTTTGAAATTCGTTTGTTGTGTCGGTGATTTGCCTTCATTTGGCTGCCATTGAATAAAATCGCCACCCCATGGCACAGCATTCCATGCATCTTCTTTTGGTATGCCATCCAATGTTATCGATGAATTTAATCTTTGTGTGTGGTATTTCTTTTTTGCTAAGATGGTATCACCGGGATTAGCATTTGCAAAAAGGCAAAAAACAGTCATGAAAGTAAGCAGCAGGCAAGGTTTGTTCATACGGCAAAATACGTTGTGATTTAGGAATGGGAAAAACCAATTTTAGCAACGGTAATTTCTTCAATATATGCGGCTTAAAACTGTAAAAACTAAGCTAAAAATTCAGTTTTACTCATTAAACTTATTTTATTCAAGCTTCTTTTCTTTGAAATAATCATAGCGGGACACCGACATTTTTTCCAAATCAATACAGATTAAAATATTCGATTCGTCGCTACTCAGGTTTTTATTATCTACTCCAAAAACAAAAAGTTTAGTTCCGGATACAATCCAGTTCGTCCATTCACTGAGTTGTGTGTTATATGTCCATGTTGTTTTAAAATCCTTGTTCATTATCGTCAATACAATTTTTCCATCATGGCCTATTTGATCTTTATGAACAATAAGATGTGATTGGCTTTTTGGTAAAATGATTGGTTGCGCCGTTTGTTTGTTTAATAGAAAACCGCCTGCAAGAAAAGTAGGAGAAGTTTTTTCTTTTACGGATGTTTTATCCATTATCGGCTCATCGTATTGTGAAATCGTGTAGCTGCCTGTTAGTACTTTTCGCAATGCTGTTTCATCATACACCGCCTGGTTATCCACCCGGTCGCTTAGTTTTTCAAACTCTTCATCGCTATATAAGCCCAGCCACTGTGATTGTAATGTATCCTGGTTTGATTTCATTTGAGAAAAGCTATTTGAACTACGATTAAGGCTTTCGATATCCCGTTCTATATCTTCTATCTTTCTTTTATTTTTTTCTAAACGGCTGAGTATTTTATTAACGCTATCCCGTTGCTTATAAAGTTTTTCCCGCTCGGTATAATAGGTTTTATTAATCTGCTGATAAGTTTCATGACTTATTTTTTTTGCTGAATAATCTCTTGAAGGGCGGAGGCTTTTTTGCTGGTACAAACTATCGGATTGTGCTTGTATATTTTTTAATTCATTTGTTAGTGCTATTAGTTTAGTTTCAAAAGCCGTTTCATTTTTTTTGTAGTCAGAAGGAGTTGCAAGCAATGTCTTTGTGTTTAACTGCCATTTGCTTCCATCTTTTGCAGTAAAATAAATATTGCTGTCATTGCGGTTGAAAGAATAGAACTGCCTTTCAACGGGGAACTTACCGGTTAGTGATTTATTTTTCTCTTCTAAAATTTCTATATCTGCAATTTTATCAAGTGTAAATGGATCGAAAGCCATTGGTTCACCCATAAACATCCAGGCAGCATTACCGGATGATCCCATCATTTCAATTGGATAATTTTTTATCTGGCTATGCTTTTTTATTTTTTTGCTATTAATAATATCCGCTGTTTCGCCATCATTGCTTTGAATATAATAGGTTGTACTTACCGACTTGCTGGTCATGCCACCTTTCTGTGAATAGGAAGTTGTTTTTTGAAATTCAACTATGCTGAAGACAACGGTTTTTCCATTTTTTTCAAAAACCAATGCGGAGCTTTCAATAAATCGTTCATCAAATTTTGATAGACAACCACGCAATAAATAAATAAAGCCGAATACAAAACCGGCAATAGTGAGCAGAATAATCAGGACAGGTTTTTTTAGTAATAACATAAGCAATGAGGTTGCGAGATAGGTTTAAAATAGTAAAACTCCGAATAAGCGGATCGAATGCGTAAAAAAACGAATTAATTCCCATGAATTTTTACGATGTGTAAAAATTTCCATAGCTGGGGTAGAACGATACACTGCTTTTTGCTGTCTGATACTAGCGAAAAAGAGGCGAGGTTTTTGTCTTTTACAATTAAAGCGTAAACGATGGGGCATAAGGTAGTGACCGCAATGATAATTGATGATGATACGGACTTGGCTTTTCTATTGGAAAACATTTTAACCAATAGAAAGATTTACGCTATGAGTGTCAATACGCTTACAGAAGCTGCCGACTGTTTGAATTATCTTAAGCCTACCGTTGTTTTTCTTGATAATAGTTTTCCTGATGGGCTTGGTGTGAACTTTATCCGAAATATTAAAATGCTCGACGACCAGATTAAAATTGTGATGATGACTGCCGAAACATCCGACTGGATTAAAGGCAAAGCAGAAGAAGAAGGCATTAGTTATTTTCTACAGAAACCGTTCAGCCCCGGTTCGATTGATAGTGTTTTAAGTAGTTTAAACTTTGCAAGGGACTGATTGAAGCCCCTTTTTTATTTCCTCATAATGGCTAACGCTACCTGAAACCGTTGATAGTAATGTGGTTATACCTAATTAGTTGATCAGGGATAAATTTAATGTACACGATTGAAAGATTAGCATAAAAACTTCTATTTTGTGCGCCTGTGCACTAAATCTAAAAACCACACCACCACTATGAACAAGTTACCACTACTTGCTTTTTTATTAGTTTCTATTACATCATTTTCCCAAAACAGTTACGAAAAAGCCTGGAAATCGTTGAATGAAAATAAACGATCTGATGCTGCAAACCTGCTGGTAGAAGCTGAGAAGGATGCTGCTACTTTCAATGATGCCTATATCAGTAAAATTTATTTAAGCAGTTATAATGGAAACGAATCTTCGATTGATGATTTTGATAAAACCTTTTATAATAAAGCAGAGAATCCCTATCCTTATATTTATGCGTTATGGTCTAATCCCGCTGTGTTAGGCGGCTCGGGCAAAAAGAGTTTTGATCGCCAGATAAAATTGGTTGACCGTATTATTTCAGATGAAAAAGCACCGGGTACTATTGTTGCTTCTGCCAATTATCAAAGAGGTTTGCATAATCTTTTTTCTAATGATTTTGGAAAAACTGAACGCTATTATAATGGGGTAGGTAGTTTGAGAAGTTGGCAATATGCAGGGCCATTTGAAAATCTTTCGCAAAGTGGTTTCTTTAAAAGTTATGGGCCACTCGAACATCCGGAACCGGATGCAGTTTTTAAATCGCTTACCAATGCAGATGTAAAATGGATTACGCCCCCGAATGAATGCAGGGAAGGATGGACACCTGTTTGTTACCAATATAATACACAAACTGCTGTTGTGTATGCGCAAAATTTTCTTAACTCTCCGGTAGATCAAACTGTTTATTGCAATGTAGGAGTTGCCGGATCTATTAAAGTATGGATCAATGATGAACTCATTGTTTCTGATGTAAAAGAACGCATCACCGAAATGGATGTTTACACAGTTAAATATGATTTGAAAAAAGGTGTTAACAGGGTATTGGTTCAATTGGGATTTACCAATTCTTCGTTCCCTAATTTTTGTATCCGTTTTACAGATGATAAGCTTCGCCAAATACAAAATATAACCGGGTCTGCTGTTTATGCGCCTTATCCAAAAGCTACCGGGAATAAAAAATATTCATTGGTACCGCATTTCGCAGAAGCATTTTTCCAGGATAAAATTGCTAAGCAGCCAAATAACCTGATTAATTATTTATTGCTGGCAGACGTGTATTTGAGAAATCAAAAAGTGACCGAAGCAAGAAATTTGGTTACTGATGCAATGGAAAAAGCACCAGACAATTGTTTGCTGAAATTGAAAATGGCAGAAGTGTTGATTAAAGAAGACAACAGGACTTTGTTATTAGAAGAGGTAGAAAAGATCAAACAAGCTGATCCGGAAAGTTTGATGGTGATGGATATGAAAATTAAAGAGCTTTTTAATAACCAGAAATATGAAGATGGTGCAGCCGAATTGGAAAAACGTATTCAAATTCACGGTGAAGATTTGAACACTGCCTCTTATAAAATTCTTTTATTAGTACATGATAATAAATATGAAGAATTGGTAAAAGAAGTGGAGAAGATTTTTACTAAGTACCCGGACAATTCGAAATTCATCGAGCTGATGTATGCTATTAAAAAGGAAGTGTACAAAGACAATAAAGGTGCGATGAAGGTGTATGAGAATTTTATGAAGAATAATTATGATTATGGTGTGTACGAAAAATATGCAAGCTTATTGGCGGAGCAAGGAAGCAATGATAAAGCCTTGGATATAAAAAAGAAATTGGCTGAATCATTTCCTTATTCACCGGATGGTTATTATAAATTGTCCAAGTATTATTATTCTGCAAAGCAATATGATAAAGCAGAAGATTATATCAAACAAGCATTGGCGTTGTCTCCTTACAACGAATCTTTCTGGGAGCAAATGGGTGATATAAAAAGTGAAAAGAAAAATACTGCTGAGTCGTTGGATGCATACAATCAATCATTGAAATACGATCCGAACCAATATGGCATTATTAATAAAATAAGAAAGCTGAATGGCAAATCGGAGCTGTATAAATTATTCCCTGAAATTGATATTGCAAAAACGATAAAGGAAGACAATCCTTCTGAGGCAAAGAACACTGACTACGGGTATTATTATATACTCGATCAAAAGGATGTGATTTTATACCCGGGTGGTGCTACCGAAGAATATTGTACCATGCTGATCAAAATCACCAATGAAAAAGGTGTTGATCGTTACAAAGAATCATCTATCGGTTATAACAATTCACAAAACCTGTTAATTGAAAAAGCTGAGGTAATCAAAAAGAGCCAGGCTAAAATTGAAGGCGAGAGAAATGGCAATGAAGTAGTATTTACAAATTTGGAAGTAGGAGATGTGGTTGTATTCAAGTATCGTCTGCAAAGTTTTGTTTACGGCCGTTTTGGTAAAGAATACTGGGATAAATATTATATGGACGGACAGATTTACTCGACTGCAGTGAAATATAATATCCTTGCGCCTGCTGATTTGAAAGTTAATTATGTGATTAATAATTCCAATATAAAACCAGTGATAAAGGATGTGGAAAATTTCAAACAGTATAGCTGGGAATTATTAAAAGCCGAACCTCAAAAAGATGAACCATTAATGCCGGTGCTTGCTGATGTGGCTCCAATCCTTCATATTTCCACGATACCTGAATGGAAAGAAATTGCTGATTGGTACAGTGATATCTGTAATAATAAAGCCGAAGAAGATTTTGAAATTGTAGCCTTGTATAAAAAATTGTTTCCCGATGGGCAAAAAGCTATGACGCAATTCCAAAAAGCTAAAATCATTTACGAATACATTGAATCAAATATTCGCTACAGCTCTGTTTCCTTCCGTCAAAGTGCTTATGTGCCGCAACGGGCATCTGCAACACTTACCACAAGGCTTGGCGATTGTAAAGACTTATCTAGTTTATTTGTTACACTGGCACATATGGCCGGTATCCATGCGCAAATGGTATTGGTGGATACAAGAGATAATGGCGAGAAACATATCATACTGCCAAGTGTGGAATTCAACCATTGTATTGTAAGAACGGTATTGGATAATAAGAGTTATTATCTTGAAATGACAGACAATTATCTTCCATTTGCAAGTTTGCCGAACAATTTGCTTGGATCTGTAATATTGGAAATCCCTTCAAAAAATATTACGGATAAACCGGAATTGAAATTATTGAAATCCACCAGCAGGACGAATGATGTAGTAAAAAGAATTGTGGATATAAAACCAGTGGAATCAGATTTGAATATGAGTATTAAAACTGTAATGACTGGGGCACTTTCTTCAAATATCCGTAATGAGTATGTGAACCTGGATAGTGAAAAGCAAATACAAACGATGGAGAAAACAGTGGCTGGACGTTACAAGAATAATGTAAAGCTTGATAAAATCAGTTTTAAAGAAATAGAAAAATTAAATGATTCTGTTGAGTACAATTATAGTTTCAAAGTAAAGAATGAAGTTTCTGAAATCGGTTCTTTAAAAACTTTCCGTGTGGTTTATCCTGACGTGGTAGCTTCATTGGATAATTTCTCATCTGATACAAGAACTTATCCTATCGAATATTGGAGCTATGAAAATGCAGATAGTTATGAAACTGTTGTAAACATCAGTGCACCTGCGGGAACAAAGTTTGTAGAACTTCCGGCTTCTGAAACACTGGCTTTTAAGGATATCAAGTTCAGTATTCAATACACATTAAAAGCGCCTGATAAATTAGTTATCACCCGCAAGTTTACCAATGGAAGAAAAAATATTGCAGCTGCTGATTATACCGAATTCAAAACATTCTTTGAAAAAGTAGTAAAAGCAGAACAGAAATTTGTAGCCTATAAATAATTCTAACAGGGATTATAAATCAGAAAATTAAAAAGGGGATCGTTTGATCCCCTTTCTTTTTTGGCTGTTCAAAAGCCTTTAGTAATCCACTCTTAACTCTATTCTTTTATTTTTCATTCTTCCTGCTGAAGTTTTATTATCTGCTATTGGTTGAGTTCCACCAAAGCCTTCTGTTGTAATCCTGCTTTCATCTATTCCTTTGCTTACTAAATAATCTTTAACTGCCATTGCTCTGTCTTCAGATAATTTCATGCTTGCATCTGCATCACCTGTATTGTCCGTATGCCCTTCTACACGGATGCGTAAGCCTGGATTTTCATTCATCATCTTCACTACTTGATCCAAAGATGTATTTGCTTTTGTTGTAAGCTTCGCATTTGTTGCACCAAAAGTTATATTCTGTCCGCTTGCTCCCAATGATTTGCTAACATTAGCTGGTACATCAGGGCAACCTTTATTGGCTGTTGTTCCTGAAAGATCAGGGCATCTGTCTTCTTCATCATTGATACCATCGCCATCTTTATCTGGAACCGGGCAACCATCATATTTTGCAGTACCTGCTTGGTTAGGGCATTTATCTAACTCATCATTAATGCCGTCTTTATCACTATCAGGGATTGGGCAACCATCATATTTTGCAAGGCCAGCTTCATTTGGACATTTATCCATTTCATCATTTACACCATCACCATCACTATCAGGAATTGGGCAACCATTATATTTTGCAAGTCCAGCCTGGTTAGGGCATTTATCTTCATTATCATTAATGCCATCACCATCACTATCTGGAATAACAACCGGTGCTACCACTGGAACATCAGTAGCTTTATAAGTTGTTGTTTTTGATCCAAACAAACGAATTTTGATACCTGCCTGAATAGCTTGATTTTTATATTCAACAGTTGTTGGATGATTTGCCCTGTTATCCATATTTGATAGGCCATGTATATAGCGGCCAAAAACTGATACTCTTGCATGAGGGAATAATTCAACGCCACCAAAAACTGATAAACTTGTTTTGTTGAAATCTTCCTTTGCAGCAAGGTTTCTATCATCTTGAACCGAAGTGAGGAAATCAACCTGAGGCCCTAACGCAAATGCTAATTTACTGCCTGCATGAATTTTTAATGCTACTGGTAATGCTACATAATAAAGTTTGCCGTCATTTAATAATTGTGGTGTAGCGCTATTAGTTAGATAATCGTAAGTGCTGAACATTAATTGTGGTTCGATGGAAAAATGAGAAGTGATTGGAAAATTAACCCAGGCACCGGCTGCCCAACTTGTTTTTGTATCATAACTAAGATTTGTTGTATTGCCATCATCGGGTATCCTGAATTTACTGAAGTTAGCGCCGGCTAACAAACCACCGGAAACAGAATATTTTGGATGACTGGTGTTTTCAACTTCCTGCGCCATCATACTTGCGCTGGTAAGGGTAAGTGCGATTAATAAGAGTGAAGGTTTCATAAAGTTTTTTTTAAGATTGTTGATTTTTATTTACATCACAATCAATGTTTTTCAAAAGTTATACCAACCACTTGTATAATTGTTGTGTAAAAAAATCCACGTAATAATTAAAGTGTTGAAGTTTTATTTTTTTAAATGATATAAAATCGTGTAAAACATAGCACTGTAGGTATTTTTTTTATTGTGGAATAAGTTGGCATGTTTTTCCAAGTACATGGAATTATGATCCTATCATCTTTTTACAAACAACATTATCTCAATAAATTATTTTGGTTGCTGCTTTTGTTTGGGGAATCTTTTACCACTCACGGGCAAAATTCACTACCTGCTCCACAGTTTGTTAGTGAAGAAAATAATTTTATTCGTGCTGTTCAATCATTGCCCGGTGATAATATGCAGACACTTCCCATCATAAAAAATTTTCAAAGCCAGGTAAATCAAATCAAAACTATAATTGATAATAACGAAGCATTGTCAATTATAGAAAAAGATAAAGCCAAACGCAGTTTATTATTTCTTATGCAAGGCATTACTAAAAGAGTGAAAGAAAAAAAGATCCATTTGTATGATGTTCCTGCTTTAATGGGTGACTATAGAAGGATTTTGCCTGCAATATTGAAACAACAAAATATTCTTACGCTAATGGGAAGTTTTGATGCACTTGAAACCGAATTGCTGGCTGCGGCATTTACCCAGTATAATGAACAGTCACTTATCAATGACCTGGCATCTTTTAAAAGAATGCAGGCAACGCCTTCGTTTATTTATTCTTTCCTGGAAACAAAACCCAATTTTCAATTTCGTGATTCTCTTTTATTATATGCTGCCGCAAACGATCCAATGAGCATGGTTTATTATTTAAGAAAGAACCATGGATCGCTGCAACAAAAAATCCGTAGCTCAAACAATTCTTATGTGCGGCAAATTGCACTGCTTTCGGAAGAAAAGAATGCAGTGGATTTAGCAATATTCACAGATGAATTGCTGAACAAGGAAATGACAGGGCCTGAGATTGTTGCCACAAGAGCTGTTCCGGCAAAATATTTTCAATTATTAGTCAATACGATTTTATCTAAAAAAATAAACGATCAGTTATCGGTTAAACCTTTGCAAAAAGCCATTAAAGAAAAAGCAATAGCATTCTATATAAATCCCGTTAATGAACTCCACAACTCAACAGAGAAAATTCGTTTTGCCTCTGTAAATAATCTTGGAGCAAAAGAGCTTTATTTTATTATTACCAAAGGCGGTGATGAATTATACACTTCAAGTTATCTCGGTTTGTACAAGCGATTAATGAATAATTTTACTAACCAGCATGCGGATTCATTATTTGATTTAGTTGGCTGGAGGGATATACCTGTGTTTTTAAGAATGGCTGCTAATTACAATGTGCTGGCAGATTTTTTAAATAAAATAAGCCCTGAAACTACAGAGAAAGTTTTCCGGTTATTTGTTTCGAATATTGAAATTCCACCCGGTGATGCCGTTGAGAAAGCAATGGATATTGCCGATTGTTTTGGTGCACTTAAAACTGTTCCGTTTGCCAGGGAATTATTATCTAAAGAAATTATTTTGAATTTGGATCGCTGCACGTCATTGCAAAATATGCAGGGCATGCGTTTGTATTCCATTCTCAATGATCTTATTGCCTTAACGGACAATGAAGAAGGGCAGCAGCGGTTATGGAGTATATTAGGTGATTACGAAAATTTGCCGCTTTCATCTTTAACAGATAGCAAAGGACAAATTTCTGAAGGTGTATTATTTTACGGTGATGAAGATGGTGTTGCGTCTTTTCAAAATTTTTTGCAGGCTTATACCGATAAAACAAAATGGGAAATCCAAAAGAATGACAATTGGATCAGTATCCGTTCTCTTGGCGTTACTCCATTTACTATTTATGCCAACAGGCCATTATCAATGGAAAAACAATTTGACCTGGCAGCACAGGATTCCCTGTTTGATTTCCTTGAAAAAAATGCAATTGATTTATCCATATTAGTACACCGCGGGCATAGTTATCATTTAGAAAAAACATTGAAGCGGGTAGGCCCAGCTACAAAATTATCGATACTTGGTTCCTGTGGTGGTTATAATAAAGCGATTAGTATTGCAAGTATTAATACGTCAATACAAGTTATTGGGTCAAAAAAGACCGGTGCCAAAACTATAAATGATCCAATTCTGGATGAAATCAATACAACGATAGGTAATGGCACTGATATTTCATGGCCAACGATCTGGGCACAGTTAGCAGATCGGTTTAAAAATAATCCAACAGCCTTGAGTTTGTTTGAAGAGTATTTTCCTCCAAGCCATAATCCAGGGTTGTTTTTATTCAAATTATATCAATCGAATAAAACGGTGGCGCTGAGATGAGAATGAATAATAAATTATCTTTAGGAGAACATCTAAAAACACTCAAGATAGTATATGCAAAAGCAGATTAGGGTTGTTTGTGATGATCAAATTTTGTTTGGTGTAATTGACATCTTAAATAAAGATGGTAAAAATATATATGCGGTGTGGAGACTATTTGATCAAGAGAAAAGACTGTTAGCATCGCTGACAAATAATTATTTTTTGAGTGATAAGAATGCTAGTGATGACGAAATATTTCACATGATTAAAAGACAAATATTAAACTATAGAGTTGGCAGAAGAAAGAAATTTACTTCCGCAGAGTTTATATAATCTAAGGTTAATGGTTTCCAGAACTCAAAAATAGAAGCTATTTCACTTTTTTAAATTCAATGGATCTAAAATCAACACCGCCGTGTTGTGCAATGACGCGGATTTCGTTAAGGCCTTTATGCAAACTGATATTTTTTGCAGCAGCGCTTTCCCAATCTTTTGAATTTTTTAATTCAACAGGAACCGTTTGTTTTTTATTTGCCTGGACTAAAAACGTTCCCGGCTGTTGTTTTGCTGCATAGTTTAAACATAATTCATATTCACCGGCATCTGTTACATTCACTGTGTACTGCAACCATTCACCATCTTCAATATTCGTAACATAATAATTTGATTTGGTTGAATCAACGGTTATATCAACGCCATCATTTCTATAAATGCTTCCACGGTTCCAGGGTTCTCTTTTTCCTGTACTTACATGATAATTGGCGGTGTCCTTGTCAAAATAGGCGATACCATTTCTGCCTAAATCATAATCCACCGCATTGAGTATGGTTTTATCAGCAATAATATTCTGCTTATATGGAATTGAAGTAGGGGAGTGTGGCTGGCGAAACATTGCATCAATCACATCTGGTTTCAAAATCGTATTTTCTAATTTAGCTGCTTCGGCTAATTTCATAATACCGCTATAAGTTTCTTCAGCAGTAGGTTTGTTCCCTCTTTTTCCCCAATATGCAATCAATTTATCATAGTCAGCATTTGATTGAATTTGCATGGGATTATTATTGCCCAATTTTTTCAATGGCCACCATGCCCAGCCGATATTATTAGTTTCCAGTAATTGTATAGCGTCTGCAAACCATACATTGGAGTTCTCACCTGTTTCTCCCAACCATACAGGCACGTTATATTTTTTTCTCGCATCAAGAATATGCTGGATAGAAGCCTGGGTATTATAATTCCAATATTTGTGAAAACTCAATACCATATTATTATCCCATGGAGGATAAATACCATTATAATTATTGCCCCAGCCATTTCCTTCGATGATGATGATATGATTTTTATCTACCTCTCGAATGGCGGTAGTAATATCCATCATTAATTTTCGAAGGGGCGCATTTGTTTTTTCTTTTAAACCATTTTTATCATTCGTTGGATCTTCAAATCCCCAATTCGGTTCATTAAGTATATCATAGCCGCCAATCCATTCTTCATTTGCATAGCGTGTTGCTAATTTCTTCCACAATGCAATGGTTTTTTTCTGGTTTTCTTCACTATCCCATAACGAAGGAGTGGCAGGATCTCTATCAGAAATATTTAAATCATTTCCCTGCCCGCCGGGAGCAGCATGTAAATCTAAAATGAGGTACATCTTATTTGCTTTGCACCATGCCACCAAACTATCCGTCATTTCAAAACCTTTTTCTATCCAGGTATTTTCATTTTTTATTTTTTCTTTTTCAATTGGTAAGGTGTACAAATTGAAATGCATGGGCAACCGTACAGAATTAAACCCCCATGCTTTCATTGAATCGATATCAATTTTCCTGGTATGATTGGATAACCATGCGTTGTAAAAATGATCCGTTTTTTCTGCACCAATCAAATCAACTAACCTTGATTTGATTTTATGCTGCTGGCCTTCTGCATTTACTTTTAGCATATATCCTTCCTGCAGCATCCAGCCGCCTAAACCAACTCCCCGTAGCAAGACATTTTCACCATTTTGGGTTACAATTTTTCCATCACCGGTTTTTAAAAATCCCTGTGCAAGTGAGGATTTTTGAATCAAAAAAAGGGAAATAAAAACGGCGGTTATTAGCGGGATTCGTAACATGTTTTGTGGTTAAAATGAACGGCTTTTATTTACACATATTCAAGGAGGTTTATAATCAAGCTGAAATTTAGTTCTTAAAAAAGGCGGTAAATACAAACTTCGACAAGTCCGTATAAACCGCCATACTGCTTGCTTATTTCCTCTTTTGCTAAACTACTGCATACGAAGGGCTGTTAGCTAAAAAACAACCCCATCATTACCACAACAATTACTGTAACATTCATTAATAATCAGGCTTTAATCCCCTCTCAAAACCACATCATAGCTTAAAAGATTCCACTTAATTCAGTATCTTCATTGCATCGGATAATTATGCTTGCCAAACGTTTACTAATTGCCTTATTTTTTGTGCCTGGAATAGTAAAAGCCCAGAACACAATTGCCCTGCCGGATATTACCAATTACTCAAAACAGGTATTCAATGCGGGCCCAGCCAGCTGGCAAATCTGCCAGGATAAAAAAGGTATAATTTATGTTGCTAATGATGAAGGGCTGCTGACTTTCGATGGAAATTTTTGGAAAAAATATCCATCACCGGGCGGTGGTGCTATACGTTCATTGGCTTTGGCACCTGATGGTAAAATATATGTTGGCTCATCCGGTGAGATAGGCTATTTCGAAGCGGATAAAATTGGTTCGCTCAATTATACTTCACTTAATAATATTATTCCCGACGACGAAAAAGATTTTACTGAAGTATGGAATATTGTTTTGTATGGCGAAAGTATTTTCTTCCGTTCCTTCAAAAGAATATTTGAATATAGGAATAATAAAATGACTGTTTACAAAGGCCTTTCATGGAGTTACCTTGGAAGCTGTAATGGCCGTTTGATTACAAAAGCATTTGGTAAAGGGTTATTAGTTTTTAAGAACGATAAATGGACCCCGTTTATACAAGGCGATACATTGGTGGAGAATGCGCAGGTAACAGGGTTACTTTCTTTGAATAAGGACAGTACGTTATTGCTTACAAAAAAACATGGTGCCTATATATTGTATAATGATCGCCTGCTTCCTTTTCGTACGCCGGATATGCAATCGATAAGTGAAAAAAATCCTTATGGTGCTACATTCATCGATGATAATCATATTGCGATTATTACCAGCCTTGGCGGATGTTTTATAATTAATAGGGAAGGGCAGTTTATTCAACGGCTTGCCAAACCTGAAGGCTTGCAAAGCAATGATGTGATAACTGCTTTTGTTGATCGGGAAAAAAATATATGGCTCGGCCTTAATAATGGGATTGATTTCATTGTTTATAATAATGCTATCCGGCATATATATCCCGATTACCAGGAACATAGTGGCGGAAGAGCGGCAATTATTTTTAATAAAAATTTATTTATCGGCACTTCTAACGGATTGTACCGTGCACCGCTGAATGATCAAAAAGATTTAAGCTATGTAAAAAATAATTTTGAAGCGATTCCTAATACAAAAGGACAGGTATGGAATTTATCTGAAGTGAATGGGGAATTGCTGATGGGGCATAACGATGGCTTTTTTGTAATTAAAAATAATGTGCCGCAAGTTGTAGATCCTAGTACCGGCTTCTGGACTTTTTTACCATTGAGTAATATCATGCCTTCTCCTGTAATACTTGCAGGAACTTATAATGGTATCAATTTTTATAATTATCAAAAAGGAACATTTACTAATCCTTCTATCCATTCGCATTTTGAATCGGTGCGGTTTATAGCAATGGATAATAATACAGCATGGGGCTCGCATCCAAACAAAGGAATATATAAGGTGCAGGTGAACAATGGTGTCAATCCTGTTTATTCTGTGTACAAGGATACAAAAGGTATTCTTTCTAAAAATAATAACCATATCTATCAATTAAAACGCCGGATCATTTTTACAAGTGATAAAGGCATCTTTGAGTATGATAATAAAACAGATGAGTTTATTCCATCAGCATTTTTAAGAAAAATATTTGGCGATGCAATCGTGGAGTATTTAAAGGAAGATGGCGAAGGAAATATATGGTTTGTAGAAAATAAGCATTTAGGTGTGGTGGATTTTTCAACGAAAGAGCCGACCATAGTTCATTTTCCAGAGTTGAATAATAAAATAATGGCCGGTGGATTTGAATATGTATATCCTTATGATCGTAATAATGTTTTTGTAGCAGGTGAAGAAGGTTTTTATTTAATCAATTATGAGCAATACCGTACTGCGAAACAAACCATTCCCATATTAATCAGCAATGTCAGAATCAGCAACAAAAGGGATAGTGTGATTCTTGGTGGCTACTATGCTGATCCTGTTAATGGTGGCTTGATTAATAAGAATGAAATTGATATAAAATATCGTTGGAATTCTATTCATATAGAATATTCTTCTTCGCTTTATGCAAAACTTTCGAGCATAGAGTATTCTTATTATTTAGATGGCTATGATAAAAAATGGTCAGTTTGGTCAAAGAAAACGGAGAAAGAATATTCTTACCTGCCGCCCGGCAGTTATACGTTCAATGTAAAAGCAAGGACACATGAGGGAGAAGAGTCGGTTACCTTGCGGTATAAGTTTACCATATTGCCGCCATGGTACCGCACTATTTGGATGTACTTAGTTTATTTTATTATCGTTGGTGTTTTAGTTTATGCCTTGCACCGTTATCAACGTAATAAATTTTTGCACCAGCAACAAAAGCATGAAGAGGAAAGAAAGAAGCTGGAGTTTGTAAATAAACTGCAAAAAGAAAAATTTGAAGAAGAGCAAAAGCAATTGACTTACCTGCATCAATTAGAATTGGAACGAAATGAAAATGAAATCATCCGGTTAAAGAATGAGAAACTGGAAGGCGAGATACAATTGAAAAATACCGAACTGGCTTCTACTACGTTAAACCTGATTCAAAAAGGGGAAATGATAGTAAAAGTGAAAGAAGAACTGGTGCGAATGAAAAAAGTAAGTGATGTAGATAAAGAATCAGAAGATTATAAGAAGGTGTTAAAGATGTTGGGCGATGATAAAATGAAAAAGGACTGGGAACAATTTGCCGGGCATTTTGATAAGGTACACAGTGATTTTCTTGTTTCTATAAAAGCGGCTTATCCGAACCTTACACCAAGTGAATTGAAACTTTGCGCCTACCTGCGTTTAAGTTTATCAAGTAAAGAAATCGCACAGATATTAAATATCACCATAAAAAGCGTGGAGCTGGCAAGGCATCGCTTAAGAAAAAAATTGGGAATAGATCCGGAAGTAAATCTTTTTAATTTCTTATTGAATTTTCATTCTGAAATTAATAGCAGTAAAAAAGATCAGTAGGATGCAATTGGTAAGAATCCATACATTTTTGAATGCCAACAAAAGAAAGTCAGCGGTATTGCTGCTATTATCATTGATATTTTTTTTAGCGACCTGCATTTCCAATACAAAAACTAAGAGTACAGATATACGATCTGATAAGTATGCAGGAACTGCCACCTGCATCAATTGCCACAAAGCGGTTTACGATGGTTATACCAAAACAGCACATGCCACCACCAGCAGCAATCAATTGCCTGAAGAAGTTCAGGCTGCATTTGTGAATGGGAAAAATATTTATCATTTCAATGATAGTGAGTATGTGGCTATGGAAAAAACAGGAAATGTGTTTGGACAATCTTATTATAGAAATGGGAAAAAGATGTTCACTCATCCGATAGATATTGTTGTTGGCTCCGGACGAAAAGCACAAACATATTTATACTATAATGACAAAGAAAAAATTTCCCAATTACCGATTTCTTATTTTATAACAGAACATGATTGGGCAAACAGCCCCGGCTTTCCCGCCGATCATCCGAAGTTTGATCGCAATGTTCCTTCTTATTGTATGGGCTGTCACAGTTCTTTTGTTGATGTAAAGCAAACCTATACCGGTGCAGTAATGCAGGAAGCTTTTCAAAAAAATAAAATCATTTATGGAATTGATTGTGAAAGATGCCATGGCCCTGCTAAAGAGCATGTTGATTATCATACGGAACATCCACAGGTAAAAGAAGCAAAATATATTACAAAGATTGCTGGTTTAAATGCCCTTCAAAAGAATGATATGTGTGCATTATGCCATTCAGGTTTTAAAGATGTGCAAAAATCTTTGTTCAATTTTAAACCCGGCGATAACCTGAATAATTATTATATACCCGATTATGGAAGGGTGGACACCGCTCATCTTGATGTGCATGGAAATCAAACGCAATTAATGATGGCGAGCAAATGTTTTCAGCTTAATAATAATTTAACTTGTAATTCCTGCCATAATGTGCATGTAAAAGAACGGGATAATACTTCTTTATTATCTCAAAGATGTATCAACTGTCATCAGCAGGTGAAGCATAGTTTTGATAGCAACGACAAAAATTTGACAGCAGCCATTCAGCATAATTGTATTGATTGCCACATGCCTTTAAAAGCATCTGTTGCTATAACTATGCAAACAATGGCGAATGCAAAAATTTACCCGGATTATATCCGGACACATCTTATAACTATTTATAAAGAAGAATCCAGGAAATTCCTGGATTCATTGAATAGAACTGCGACAAAAAAATAGTTTAATTACTCGATTATTATTGTAGCGATGGAATGTGGCAGGCTTTCTGTTGCTGCTGCATACCCATTAATGAATAAACGATAAGGAAGTTTTTGATCAGTGCCATTCATTACCACCACTACCAATTTCCCATCAGGATTTATAAACGCAGTGCTTGATAAAATATCACGGTTCGATGATGCAATGATTCGCTTGGCACCGGGCTGAATGTATTTTGAAAAATGCCCTAGATAATAATATTCATTGGTGTACATCAGCTTACCTGTTTTTGTGTCTGCATGTATTGGTGCAAAACAAAAATTGCTTGCATGATTGGGGCCGCCTTTTTCATCCAGCAATATATTCCAATCTGTCCAGCCGGTAGTGCCGCTATTAAAATCATTTATCATCGACTTGCCATATTTCTCTCCCAATGACCAATCATAAATTTTATCCAGATTGAATTTTTCTACACAACCTTCTGTAAATATTAAATTCGTTTTTGGAAATGTTTCATTCACTCTTTTCAAATTGTCAAATTGCATGGCACTGCCGGTCCATGTTTCATACCAGTGAAAACCAATTCCCCAAACATATTTTGCAGCCGCAGGATCACTTAAAATAGTATTGGCTCTTTGATAAATTAAATCACGGTTATGATCCCATGCAATCAATTTTTTAGATCCCAATCCATTCTTTTGTAAAGTAGGGCCTAAATATTTTTTAATAAAATCCCTTTCTTCTTCAGCAGTATAAATACAAGATTCCCATCTCTGTTTTGCCATTGGTTCATTTTGAACTGATAAACCCCAAACAGGAATTCCTTTTCCTTCTAAGCCTTTAATAAATTTTACATAATAGTTTGCCCAGGATTCTTTGTATGCTTCTTTCAATTTGCCGCCGTGCAGCATGTCGTTATTGTCTTTCATCCAGGCCGGGGGAGACCAAGGGCTTACAAATAAAGACAGTTTATTTTTTGAAGTTTGAAAAGCCTGTTTTATCAAAGGAATTTTGTATTGCTCATCATGCGCAAGGGAAAATGTTTTTAAGGATTTATCATTTTCCGCAACATACGTGTAGCTATCAGTTGAAAAATCGCAACTGTTTATATTCGTTCGGATAAGTGAATAGCCTATTCCTTTTTCTTTGTCAAAATAAGCATTGAGAAATTCTTGCTGGCTTTCTTTTGGAAGTTTTGCAAATGTTTCAGCAGACGCATCGGCGATAGCGCCGCCAATCCCTACAATAGTTTGAAAACTATGTAACGGATCTACAAATATGCAAGGATCTGTTTCCAGTGGTTGTTTCCATTCCTGGAAACTAAGTTCACCGGATTTTGTTAGGCGCAGATCTGTTTTATCGGCAGTGGTATAAACAGTTACTTTCTTTTTTAGAATGCCTGCTGCTTTCTGTGTTGTTTGTGCATTTGCTGCATATAAAATAATAACAGCACCTATCGCAAAGAATATTTTTTTCATAGAGTTTTAATTACCAAACATAAGTTCCAACCGCTCCATTGTTTAAGCTCGTTGTAACCGTTTTACCATTATATTTTATATTGAACACTTCTGGGTTTGATCCATTGTTTAAAACGATCAATACTTTTTTACCGGCAGGATTTTTAAATGCCACCGTCGATAGTGTTCCGGTTTGAGTTGATGCAATTCTTACAGAACCGGGACGAGCAAATTTCGATGCATGTGCAATAATGTAGTAAGATACATTGCGTGTTACTGTATTGCTAATGGTTAGCGCACCCATACAAGTACTGCAACCATTTGGTGTATGCGGTTGATAAGAAGGATCTGCAGCAAGGTTCCATTCTAAAACATTCCTGCTCCAGTTTCGTGTGGCACCAATAATTAAATTTTGAACATGCCATTTTAGATCACCGGGAAAATTTCCAGGGCCGCCCGTCCATTGTTCAGTGAAATAAACATTTTTATCAGGATAGGCATCATGCACCTGTGTCAATGCAGATATGGAACCGCCATATAAATGAAATGCAGAACCATCAACATATTGTTTAGCGCCTGCATCTGCAAAGATGGTTAATGGATAATCAGGTCGATCAGCATTATGATCGTAAGAAATAATTTTTGTTGTAATAGACGCAGCCTGGAAAGCAGGGCCTAAATGATTTTTAATAAAAGCAGCTTGCTCTGTTGGTTGCATTACCATACTTGGATTGTTGCCACCGTGCAATGGTTCATTTTGCGGTGTGATAGCATCAATAGTAATGCCTTCTGCTTTCATTGCCTGTATATATTTTACAAAGTATTTTGCATACACAGCATAGTATTGTGTTTGCAAACTTCCACCCATATAGCTGCCATTTGTTTTCATCCAGGGTGGTGCTGTCCATGGCGAGCCTAAAATTTTTATTGTAGGATTGATTGCCAAAATCTTTTTTAAGATGGGTATCAAATCAATTCTTTCTTTATCAATATTAAATTGACTAAGTGTTAAATCAGTTTGCCCGGCAGGCATATCGTCATAGGTAAAAGCAGTTGCACTGAGATCGGAAGCGCCAATACTTATGCGTAAATAACTTACCCCGATAAATGTGCTGTCTGTCCTGAACAATTCATTTAGTAATTCATCTTTTGTTGCAGCCGGTAATGCATTGATCAAACTGGCACTTCCACCAGTCAAGGTATAACCAAACCCATCAATGCTTTGATAAGTTTGCGTGTCATCCACATCAATTACACTTGCAGCTGCATTTGGTGCAGTAGAAAAATTTAATGTTACTGATTGTTTCCTGAATAATGCAGCTTGATCCGGCTGTGTAAGCCAGAATTCCATATCAGAAGTAGTAACAACAGGTGGCGGTACAACTGTGCCGCCGCCACCTGAATTACTTTTTGAGCAATTGCATGTTGCAAATGAAAAAGAAACAATACTCGCAAGGAAAATGAGCTTCATGTTTAAATATTTACTCTGTGAATTTTTACTTTTTTTGTATTGCTTCATGCAATCAATGCGTTAAGACAATTATTAATTGTTAATTATCAATTATCAACTATCAACTATCAATTATCAGTTAATAATTATATACCTCTTAATTCAACATTATCTACTGATATACCATTGGTGCCGAGATTTGCACCGCCGGTTTTAATCAATACATAAATGGTACCTGCTGTTGTAAAACGAACTTTTCCATTTTGTCCGACTAATGATCCATCACATCCTATTGTTGCGATATTTCCATTGAAAGTTGTATTGCCACAACCTGCCCATGTGTTCAATGCAATGCGGATGCCGCCGGAATTGTAATCAGAATTTTGTACAGGTGTTGCAGTTCCGAAATAAACTTCAAACCATGTATCTGTTGCGCCGCTGCCAGATACCTGCATCGCAAAGCGATAATCTTTATTTGCTTCTACTTGTATGGCCTGGTAAATACCGCTATGCCCGAAGCTACCACCGGTAGCTACCATTTTACCGCCGGTGTTTGTCCATACAATAGCAGGAGCACCGATGATCAATGTTGTCCATTTTGCAGCATCCGCCGGTGTATCAAATTTTCCACCTTGTATTAAATTACCTCTTGCAGGATCGGATGTGGCAACAGTTATATTTTGTGTGGCTGTTGCTGTCGCACCACCTTTACCTACTGCATAATGCGTAATTGCATAAGTACCCGCATCAGGTAAGAAAATTGGGAGTGTAGCTTTACCAACAGAAGGGCCACTGCCATTTCCAATATCCCATTTCGACATAATGTAGCTGCTATCTTTTACTCTTGCAACAAAATTATTTGCATTAACAGTAGTTATTGTAAAGCTTGCATCTAATGCTGTTTCCGTTAAGCCACGATCTTCAACTTCTTTTTTATCGCAGGCAACAAAGGAAACCGATAGTGCCAGTATCATTATATAATTGAACTTATTTTTTTTCATAAATAACTTTTAATTTTTTTATTAATCTATTCACATTCATTTGATGAATGCTATTGGTGAATTAATAATTAGGGTTCTGAACCAGTTTAGTTCCTTGTAATTCTCTTGAAGGAATTGGAAACACTTCATTTTTATTCGGAACAAATCCACGGCTTTGCAAAACTGTTGCAGCATCGCCCCATCTTACCAAGTCAAACCACCTGAAACCTTCCCCGGCTAATTCTAACCTGCGTTCATTTTTTATTGCTAACATAGAAACCGGAACCGGAGTTAGACCAACTCTTGCTCTTACAGCATCTAATAACGCTTGAGCTCTTGCACCTGTTCCGCCCAATGCTTCTGCTTCCATCAAGTAAGTATCAGCAAGACGGATGATATAAGTGTTTTGAAGAAAATTTAATTCTGTATTTCCTCCAAGTGTGGTAACATCAGTAGCCCTTGGTAAAAATTTCTTTAAGAAGTAGCCAGTGTTTTGATATCCTGCTGTGTAATCAATTTGATTAGCAGTTTTCAATGCTGCTGCATCAAATACGGTTGCTGTAAATCTTGGATCATTTTTGATAGCATCATAAAGGCTTTGTGTAATAACACTGAAACTCCAGCCTGCTGCATAAATATCAGGAGCAGTGGTTACCTTTTTTTGATAACTTCTTGGGCCAACCATTTGTGCAAACGTATTCCCTTCATCAGAACTGCTGCCCCAGTTGCCCCAGGTAGATCTTCCAAGATTGGTATGCGCTTCTTCAAGAATAGATTCTGTATTGAATTTGCTTGTCGGCAACCATAAATCACTGAAGTTGGTTAACATTTTATAACCATAAGAACTGGCTGAACCCGGAGTAGGCCCATTGATATCTGCTAATTGTGTAACAGCAGCGGCGTATTTCTTTTCGTATAAATAAACTTTTCCAAGCAAAGCTTTTGCTGCACCTTTTGTAAATCTTCCTAAATCGGCAGGAGCTAAGGTTATTGGTAATATGTTCGCAGCATCAGTCAGATCTTTTTCTATTTGTGTATAAACATCTGCTGTTGGTGCTTGCTTTACATCATAAATATTTGTTGCCGTTAATGGTTCTAATAACAACGGAACATTTTTAAACATGATCACCAAATTGAAATAATAATAAGCTCTCAATGCTTTTGCTTCTGCTTCAAATCTTGCTTTCAAATTATTATCCATTGTCACGCCACCTATTTTTGCCAATAATATATTAGCCCTGAAAATCCCCTGGTAGTAATCATTCCAATAGCTACCCCCCATTGAATTTGGTGTTAACGTGTAATTGGAAAAAACCTGTAATTGGTTGCCATCTGTCGGGCCACCGCCTCCGGCAAAATGATCGTCTGATCCTGCGTTCATTAATGCTAACATATTTTCAAATCCGCCTGAATTTTTGCGCATGATATCATAAGTAGCTACCAATGCAGCAAAGGCTTGATCTTTATCAGCATAATAATTTTCAGAAAGGAACTGGCCTTTCGGTTCTATGTCAACAAAACTTTTTTTGCAAGAGAATAATGAAACCATTACCCCTGTTATAGCAATGAAATATATTTTTATCATTTTCATAATACTGTTTTTAACGTTGATTAAAATTGTATTTGTAATCCACCGATAATAGAACGGGCTTGAGGATAAACACCTCTGTCTAATCCAAGCACTTGTCCGCCGATTTCTGGATCGTAACCTGAATAACCAGTCAGGGTAAATAAGTTTTCACCAGTAATGTAGATGCGTACACGGCTTGCACCAATCTTGCTGATGATATTATTTGGAACAGAATAACCCAATTGCATTAGTTTAACCCTTGTATAATCGCCGCTTTCCAAATAGAAATCAGACATCTTATTGTAGTTGCCATTTGGATCAGCAGCAGTAAGGCGTGGATTGGTATTTGTTGTACCATCACCGGTCCAACGGCCTAAGATGCTTGTTTGATAGTTTGCATTTCCAATATCCAATCTTCTCAATCCCTGGAATATTTTACTACCTGCAGTTCCCTGGAAGAATACCATGAAATCAAATCCTTTGTATTCTAAGTTTAGCGTTAAACCAAAAGTATATTTAGGAAAACTGCTGCCTAAGAAAGTTTTATCAAGATTATCACTGGTAATTTTTCCATCGCCATTTAAATCTAACCAACGGAAATCACCAGGTTTTGCATTTGGCTGAATCAGGTTGCCATTTTTATCTTTATGTGCATCTATCTCTGCCTGGTTTTGAAAAACACCTGAAGCTTTATAGCCAAAGAATGAATTGTAAGGTTGCCCTACTTGTGTGCGGGTAATAGCTCCCATTGTTTGGAAACTTGCATCGCCACCAATGAAATTCGTATCTGCAGCAACATAGGTTACATTATTTTTTATGTAAGACATATTACCATTTGCAGAAAAATTAAAATCACCGAATTTTTTACGATAGCCTAATTCCAATTCAATACCATTATTTTCCATAGTAGCCACATTGCTAACAGGAAGATTAGATACACCAACATATCCGGGAATAATAATCGGGCGAAGAATACCTTTTGTTTTTTTCTTGTACACATCAAAGTTTACCGTCAATGCATTTACCACTAATGCTTCAAAACCTACATCCAACTGTGAAGTTTCTTCCCAATGCAGATCCGGATTATCTAATGAAAGGGGAGCATAACCAGTATAGATAGTAGTACCCGGATAACCCAATGTATAATTATAACCACCGGCAATGATAGCAGCATAACCAAAATCACTGATGGCATCATTACCTACCACACCATAGTTAGCTCTCAGTTTTAATTTGTTTACAATTTTGCTTCCTTTCCAAAAATTTTCGTTTGATACATTCCATCCTGCAGAAGCACCAGGGAACACACCATATTTTTTATTCAAACCAAAACGGCTTGAACCATCACGGCGAATAATACCGGTGAATAAATATTTGTCTTGATAGTTATAATTCACACGGGCAAACAAGGAAGAAAGTTTGTGTTCGATATTATCACTTGTTCCAGATTCCCTGTCTGATTGTGGAATATTAAAACGGAACGAAGCATCTTTATAAGAACTGATTGGTAAATTGTAAATGGTATTAGATGAACTACCACCCCTGTTTTCTACATAAGCACCTTGTCCCAATAGCATAGTGAAATCATGCCCGCTAATAACTTTTGAGTAAGTAATGGTGTTTTCAATATTCCAATTGAAACTATTGTTATTGCTTTTATTATAATTGTTGCGGATAATATTATTTACTGTCGGGCTTAGATAAAATATTGGAGTAAAACCTTGTCCGCCCCAATAAGCCAGCTTACCACCGGCAGTAGATCTTATTTTAATATTTTTTGTAACAGCCGCATCTATAAATGCATTGCCAACAAAATCATCTGACCAGCCATAGCGGCCTAATCTTGTTTGAATATAAGCAAGTGGATTACTCATTTCCTGGCCAACACGGGTGGAGATTCCGTAAGGATTTCCGTTTGCATTGCGAATGATACCTGGATTAAGGTATAAACCAGAACTTGCTACAGCAGGATCAGTAATTACTAAAGGGGTGATTGGGTCAAGATTGATTGCAGAACTTAAGGGGCCACCAAATTCGCTGTTGGTATTACCCAAGCCAACACTTTTTTGATGTGAGTATCCAACTGTTTCTCCAAACGTAAAAATTTTAGAAATTTTATGAGTAGAGTTGATGCGGATATTTTTTCTTGTGTATTTAGAAATTTCAGAAGCAACAATTCCGTCCTGATCCTGCATACCAAAAGAAATATAGAAAGTAGATTTATCGCTACCGCCACTTAAGCTTATTTCTTGTGAATGCCTTTTTGCGCTGCTATTGAAAATAGCATCTTGCCAATCAGTGCCTACACCTAATGAATTTGGATCTGCATAGACAAGGGCACCGCCATCATTTACAGAACGTTCATTCATTACTGCCGCATACTGTGTGGCATTTAAAAGTTTTAATTTTCTATCAGGAGATGATGTTCCATAAAAACCATTGTAAGAAACCAATGTTTTTCCTGATCTTCCTTTTTTAGTGGTAACTAATATTACACCTGTCGCAGCTCTTGTACCGTAGATAGCTGTTGAAGCAGCATCTTTTAATACTTCGATTGATTCAATATCGCTTTGGTTTAAATAACCAATACCACCTTGATCAACAACAACACCATCAACAACCCATAAAGGATTATTGCCACCATCGCCAAAGGTTGTAATGCCTCTTACACGAATAGTAGAAGGGGAGCCGGGTTGTCCACTGTTTTGTGCAATAACCAAACCTGAAACTCTTCCTTGCAAGGATTGTTCGATCCTATTGCTCGGAACATTTTCAAGGTCCCTTGCTTTGATGCTGGAAATAGCACCGGTAACAACACTTCTTTTTTGAATACCATAACCTACCACCACAACTTCGTTCATCGAATTTGAAAGTGGTTCCAATTCTATATTCAACGCACTTGCATTTGCAGTGGTTACTGTTACTTCTCTGTCCGTCATTCCAACATAAGAGAATTTTAAAACAGCACCAGTTTGTGCAGTAAGTGTGAAGTTTCCGCTTCCATCGGTTTTAGTACCGGTGTTGGTACCTTTTACAATAACAGTTACACCAGAAAGCGGCTCGGTGGTGGACTTGTTAGTTACTTTCCCGGTGATGGAACCACCTTGAGCGAAAGTTTGGAGTAAAAATGATTGGAAAATAAGAAAGCTGAGTAGTAAAGCAGTTTTACAGTTCATACGCAAGCATTTAAGTTTTGATAAATAGAGCAATTCCTTCAACCTAAAAATAGCCCCAGAGCCTGCTTAAAACCTGAAAAACAACCCTATCAATACTATATCAATTTTTTATAAATAGCTTATAAATAGGCGATTTTGCCATATCAATACCACATCAAAGCCTATAAAATATTTGGCTAATATGTTTGAATGAAAAAAATATTTTTTTTGATAGATTTTTATTTGCCGGATTTTGATCAGAATTTTTAATGACTATGCCGCAAAATCATGCATCATTTACCGGCAATTAAAAAAGGGCGGTTAGGCCCCTTTTCTTTATAAAAAATATGTATGGTGAACCGGTCAAATAGCTACCCGCCCATTAGGTTTTTAATGCTGTAAATTCCAGATTGGTACATACTGGCCATTCTTTTTTTCTTCTTCAACAATAGCATCAAGCCCTTTGCTGAACATTTTCAAAAGATCATCTAAGCGTACAATATTATCAATCACTTCATCTGTCACATTCACACCGTTTTTTATTTTATATCCTTCACCTGCAATTTTACTTGTAAAATATTTTGTTACTGTAAAACCGCGTTCTTCACCATTTTTATTACCAATCAATTCGACAGTTAATATTGGTTTAAGCAATGGTTTGCCATCATAAGTTAGCTGGAGATCCAACATGATCTTCAGTAAGGCATTTGCACCGGTTGCAGGAAACAGGCTGCTTTCTCCTGTAAATGCTGCTGCAAGTGGAACCAATGCCGACATGGGTTGTAACCCTTTGTAAGAACGCATAAAATTACTTTCTGTGTTTTCATTCTCGTTGGTATATGGGTCTAAAGCAGCAAATGCCGGAGTTGAGGGAACTGTTTCTGCAGGCATTATAGCGATATTGAATTTTTGTTCTACAACTTTTGTGATGCGTTTATACATATCTGCGAGTACAGCATCTAATTTATCATCTGGTATTTGAGGAAAGCTTATTTCTTTGGTTGTTTTGGAATCCAGCATTTTATTTTCTTTTTCATCATAGAAATAGGTAGTGCCCTGTATGGCACAAGCTGATACTGCTATCTTTTTAATTTCAGCAAAAGGCTTACCGTTGAATGCATTGGGCTTTTTAAATTGAGAATACATTTCTCCCAAAGAAAATTTTTCTTTCTCTTTAATTTCTATTCCTTGAAAAACTTCTGATTCATTAATTATTTTGACAGGCAATGCAGAACTGGTTCCGGAATAGTATTTAAATGGTTTTTTAAATGCACCGGTATTTTCAGTTGTTTCAAAAATATGCGCATCATCCACTGCCAGGTAAGCATTTTTATAGTTTACAGATTTATTTTCTGTACCAAGATGCTTTAATATATAACCTGGTATGACAATATTAGCGGCGGGTTTGAAATACCCAAGATCATAGAATGTTCTTATACCCATTGTTTGTCCAACAATTTTCAGTTTTAGCATACCATTTCCATCTGTAGGCAGCCCTTCTAATTGTATTGAAAAATCTTTCGACATATCTATTTCTGCATTCTCGTTTTTATTATTGATAGAAACCAATTTAATGGTATTGGATGGCGCAGCAACTTTGAAACTTGCCTGTTGCTTTGCTGCTGTCGCTATTGAAAATGTTTTTGTACCGCCTGTGCCTTCCAATACTTTTGTATATACGCCGGTACTTTGATAATCGGCATCTTTATTTTCAATTTTTACGCTGCCATCTATTTTATAAAAAAATAACCGGTCTTTCGGCATAAACATGATTGCAACAAAATCGCCGCCTGTTTTCCAGCCGTTGAAAAAATCCATTTCAATAGTGCCTACTTCTTTGGGTAATGCGTTTGCTGTATAGTTCACCATTGGTTCCACTACAGCCAAATCACCGGTTGATTTTGTAGCGCCAGTGGCAGCACCGCCCAATTTTGCGGCACCCTTCGAAACTTTTGATATTACTTTTTGAAAAAAGCCGCCACCACTTTTTTCTTTCTTCTCTTCTTTTTTTTCTTCTGTTTTCAGCGAATCCTTTGCCGCATCATCTTTATCTTTTTTCTTCCACAACTGTGCAGAGCCGGTTGTTGCTGCTGTCATTATAATTATAAACAGGATGATTATTTTTTTCATTCGTATTTTTTTATAACACGAACTTAGTTGCTGATTTTCCTCTTTATATACCGTCATTACGGTAGGAAGGGGCTGAAATAGAAAAATACCGTGAATACGGTACTGGTGTTTACCAAGAAAAAAATTAACGGGAAACTATTTTATGCAGGTAAGCCCATTTTATTAAAGAAAGCGGATTGTTGGTGCCGGTTTTTGAAAATATGTTTTTGCGATGTGTTTCCACCGTTCTCACAGAAATTTCTAATCGCTCTGCTATTTCTTTGTTGGATAAATCTTTTTCCATCAGGATGATGATTTCTTTTTCCCTTTCAGTAATATTTGCAGTATTAAATTGATTATTGAGATCGGCTTGTTTTTTAAGTTCATCCAATACTTTTTGTTGAAAATATTGTTCACCCCTATACACTTTTTTAATTGCAGTCAACAATTCCTCTTTACCGGTTTGTTTTAACAAATAGCCGTCAATAGCCGTGTTGTTGACCATCTCTTCTACAATTTCGCCACTGCTAATCATACTTAGTGCAATTATTTTTACAGAAGGAAATTGCTTTTTTATTTCTTTTGCCAAAATATTGCCTCCCATATTTTCCATCACAACATCACTCAATAGAATATCGATTTCAATTTGTTGTAAAAGTTCTAACAACTCTTTTGCAGAATTGGCAGTTGCAACAATAACTACTTCACTATCTTCTTTTAATATCGCAATAAGCCCATCAATAATAATTTGATGATCATCAACCAATGCCAACCTTATTTTATTTTTATTGCTCATTGCTTAACGGGTATATGAATGGCTACCAACGTGCCTTTTGTATCAGAAGAACTCCATTCCACGGTTCCTTTTAAATATTGCACACGGCTGCGGATATTTTGCAAGCCAATGCCTTCTTTTTTTAATGCATCGGCTACATTAAAACCTTTTCCATTGTCTTCTATCATGATTGATATCAACTCTTCATCTTGCGAAATATTAATATCAAGTTTAGAAGCTTGTGCATGCTTTACTACATTGTTTACACTTTCCTGGATAATGCGGTATAAGACTGCTTCAACAAAATCCGGTAATGATTTATTCAGCCCATCTGTTTGAACATTGATCTGAGTTTGTTTTACGTTGATCTGTTGAACAAATTCCCTTACTGCGTTTACCAGCCCTTTTTTTAATAATGCATTCGGCATCATATTATGGCTTACTGCACGGACTTCCCTGCAGCTTTCATCTACCAATTCCAGTGTTTTACTTATTAAATGGGAACGTTCATTGTTTTCATTCTTTATTTGTTCATTGGCAGCTTGTAAATTCAGCCAGGCTGCCGTCATTAATTGGCCGACACCATCATGCAGATCACTGGCAATTCTTTTGCGTTCTTTTTCTTCTGCTGTTAAAATGTCAATTGTTGCCTGCTGTTGTTGCTGGTGCAATTTTTCTTGCAACTGTTTTTCTTTTTTTAGTTTGAATCTTTTATAAAATAAATAAGATAACAAAGCTGCTAATAGCAGCAACACTATTAAACCGATAGTTAGAATTTTTTGCTTTGATAGTTTTGAATCTTGTAATAAAATTGTTTGTTCCTTTTTTTCAGAATCATAAACCTCTCTCAATTCCGCCATTCTTGATTGTGATTTTTCATTGATGGTACTGTCACGGTAAGCAGCAGCAGAATCTTTTGCCTGCAATGCTTTTTCAAAGGCATTACTCGCATAATATACCTTTGCTAAAAAAGCCCATGCATGCTGCAAGCCGGGACTGTAGCCTACTTCCTTAGCCAATGTAATAGAACGTGATAGTTTTTGTTCGCTTTCAACATATTTTTTTTCTGTCAGTTTCAATTCACCTAAGTTTAAATAAGTATCACTCATTTGTTTTCTATTACCAAATGAAGAATCAATCTCCAGGCATTGTTGAAAATAATATGCAGCACTATCATATTGCTTCATCCCGGTGAAGCAGTTGGCCTTGTTATCAAGAAAAGTGGATTTTAAAGCGTTTGATTTAATTTGTTCTGTAAGCGAAATGCCTTGTGCATCTACAACCAATGCGCTGTCAAATTTTCCACTCATGCCATAGAGGTTGGCGAGTGTATGCCTTTCCAGCACAGTGGGATCCGAAGCTTGGAATTCACGTGACTTGAAGTCGCGG
>JADMIO010796458.1_pt1:0-60000 | contig 111865 bp, 132 predicted proteins | sample 8958161 | NCBI WGS metagenome assembly JADMIO01 (sample SAMN16585339, study PRJNA669376) | soil metagenome | isolation source: Crop rotation soil | place: USA: Cullars Rotation, Alabama | collected 2011
GCCGGCGTCGGCGCCGGCGCGGCCGCGCTCGAAGGCGTGGGGGCGCCGCCCGCGAGTGCCGGCGAAACGCCGGCGCACGCGCCACCAGCGGCTGCAGCACAGCGCTCCTACGAAAGCGCCGACGCCAAAGCGCGCACGATGATCATCGATCACGGCGTGCGCGCGGCGCGCAAGATCGCGAAAGAATGCGGGCTCTCCCGTCACCGCGCCGCGAAACTTCTGGATCTGCACGCGCCTGGCTGGCGCGACGCGGCCGTGCCGCTGGCGCTTTAGGCCGCCCCTGGCGGCGTGAAGAGCGTGTCGCGCTCGCTGGCGTCGTCGATCAACCGGCGCAACAGGTGCGCCTCGTAATCGAGCCCGCCCAGCAACGCATAGCGATCGCTTTCCGGCGGCGCGTGGCGGGCCGAGAGCATGCCCCCGCAGCGCATGACCGCAGTCACCACAACCGATTCCAGATCGCCGGCGCGGGCGCGCTCGAGCGTCGCCTCCAAGAGCGCGACGATCATCGGCGTGTCGTCGGTCGGCGCTGGCAGCGGCACGACCTTGAGGTCGGGCCTCTCGCTCATCGCCCGAGCTCGTGCACGGCCGCGCGCGCCGCGCCGCTGCAGCGATTGGCGTCGGCGATCAGCCCGATCGTGGCGCTGGTTTTAGCCTCCGCTTCCGTGAGCTTCTCGCCCCATTGGGCGTCGCGATCGAGCAAGAGCGCCTGCAGCGCTTCAACCGAAAGCCCGCGCAGCTGATCAGGTCCCAGCGGCGCCGGCCGCTGAACCGTTTCACGATACGAGGCTGGAATCGTAGTCCTGCAAGGCGGCGGCTCGGGCGGCTTCGGCGTCGAGACGCATGCGCTCAGCGAAAGCAGCAGCAGCAGCGACGCGCGTCTCGAGATCCGGCGCATCTTGGATTTCTTCGCGGGCATGGGCGACCTCTTGGCGTAAGCGATTGAGTTCTGCGGTGTGCGCTTCAACGCGCACCACGGTTTGCTGCGCCTGGCGCGTCTCGGCCTGGCTCGTTGTGTTTTCCGCTTGCGCGATGCCCGTGCGCGCGTCGGCCGCGACCTCGCGTCCAGACTTTCCCCAGAGGTGCAGGCCGCCTCCGACGACGACCCACACGAGCAACGCCGCGGCGATGACGAGGAGCGGAAGGAAATCGCGCATCGAGCGGCTCCAATCGAAGCGAAGCGGCGGCGGGCTCGCTTCTACGCGTGGCGGCGGCGCCTGATTGATCGGGTCCGCGATCGAGACGACGTTCGCTGGCGCGGCGGCGGGCGCGCTCTTTGGCGTCGGGCGCGGGATCCGCGTGCCGATCGCGTGGGCGGCGTCGCCGATCCATTCGCCGATCGCCGCGCCCGCCTTGCTCGGCCGGAACGCGATATGCGCCAGCGCCCAGCAAGCGGCCGCGGCCGCGAACCAGGTCAGCGGCAGACCGAAGCTCAGCACCGCGATCAAGAAAAGGCCCAGAGCGTACCAGCCTGGAAAAATGGCGCGCGCGATCCAGCACACGACATTCGATTCAGCGGCGCAGATGGCGTCGACGTCCTTGGGCGTCAGCATAGGCGAAAGCCTCGCGCCGCACGAGCGCGCGAGGACAGGCGCTCAGCGTCGCTTCTTGCCCTTGAGCTGGAGATCGACGAGCCGGCGGATCGCCTCGCCGCGGCCGGGAAGGTCGGCCTGGTCACGCCGCCAATCGTCGACGCCCTTTAGCCACGCGCGGCCGGCGCGCACTTCCACGCGCTCGGTTTTCGCCTCTTCGTCCTCGTCGGCCATGCCGCCAGCCGTACATGCCGGTTGATCCCGTCGCAAGTGTCCCGTACATTCCGGTGCGCCGTACATTACGGCACGCCGGAGGGGGCTCCCGCATGGTCGCCTTATTCGCTTCGCTGGTCATCGCCGCCGCCGTCAGTTTCTGCGAGCATCAGCCCGCTTATTCGGGATGTCGGCCGCCAGCCGAAACGCCGCCGCGCACAGCCTCGATCGATACGGCGACGCTGCGCGAATTCGAGCGCCTGGCTGAGCTCAACGCGCTCGGCAGCCGCTACGCGAACGACGAAGGTGATGACGTCTGGAGGCTCGCGCCATTCGGCCGCGCCGGCGATTGCGAAGACCGCGCGCTCTTTTTCGTCGAGGAGTTTCGTCGCCGCTATCCGGCCTTCGCCGGATCTATTTACCTTGTCGGCATTGGTCAGAGGCGCGGGCGCATCGTGCGCTTGTCGCACATGATGGCCGTGCTCGACACTGGCTCTCAGGTTTTGGTTTTCGATCCACTCGCGAGCCGGCTGCGCACCTGGCGCGACTACGCCGATTTCTATCCTGGCCTGGTCGCCTATGCGCCGATCGGCGCGATCGATGGCCAATGGCGGCCGTTTACGCCTTCGGCTTAAAGCGGTTCGACAATCACCCAGAACCCGCGCTCGGCGAGCCGGTCAAAACGCACGAGCTCGAAACGCCGCATGATCTGAGGCAGCCACCACGACGCCGGTTTTTGGATGAGGTGCGCGTTGCGGCCGTCGGAGAGCACGCGCGCGGCCGCCCCGCAATGGACCGTGAACACGCCGACGCGCCGGGTCAATGCGCGCAAATGATCGAGCACGGGATCCAAGTACTCCGGCTCGATGTGCTCGAGGACGTCGATGCACGCGACCATCTCGGCCGACGCCGGCGGCGTCGACCAGGCTGGGATCGCTGGATCGTAATTGCGCACGTTGAGCGCGGGGTGCTTGGTCTTGAGTTCGCGCTCGAGATGGCCCTTGCCGGCGCCGTAATCGAGAAGCTCGCGCACGCCCATCCGCGAAACCACGAGCTCCACGAGCGGCGCGTAGCCGATTGAGGCCTCGCCGTAATGCGGGTTGGCGTGGAGCTTTGTCTGCTCGGCGCGATAGGCGTCGCTGATGGTCATTTCCGGGGATTCAAACAGCCGCGGCGGCGGAAGGCAAGCGCGGCCTCTAGCTTACCGTCAGGTGGTCGATTTCAAATGTATCGACTTCCACGCCGCCGACGGTGATCGAGATGTGCGCGGTCTTGTCGTTGCCGCTGGCGCCGGTGACGTCGCCCTGAAAATAAAGCGATTGGCCGACCGGATGGGAGAACGTCGCATTGGCGCCGTTGCTGATGGTCAACGGCGAACTTGGAACGCCGTTGACCACGGGCTTGAGCGTGCAGGTCGCCGAGCCGGAGACGCTCGAGGCGGTCATCGTGACGTTGCGCGTGCCGAGGGCAGTGTGGGCCGAGCCAGAATTATCGCCCGAGTCGACGCCCGTGATGTTGGCCCAGTTCGGCGAGCCGTAGGGTCGCCGCGCGGCGACGGACGCGGCCGCGACGACGCCGGTCATTCGGCGGGCTTTTGAGCTTTTGCCTCCGCGGCGGCGACCGTGGCCATGGCCTGCTCGTACTTCGCGGCCGCCGGCGCGAGCACTTTCGTGCGCTGCTCGTCGAGCGCCCGCAGCACCGCGATCAGTTCGGCTTGAGCCGCGATGACGTCCTGCTGACGCCGCAGTTTGCCATTGGCATCGTCCGCCAGCGCGCGCAATTGCGCCGAGCTCTGCTCAGCCTGGGTGGTGATCGTCGCCGCGGCCTCCGCGAGCCGGGCGGCCGCGGCATCTTCCGCGGCACGCAGCCGCGTTGCGTGTTCATCGGCCTGGCGGCCGAGCGCGTCGTTCGCTTTGGCGATCTTGACATCGCATTCTTGACGTAGCGCGGCCATGGCCGCTTCGACCGCGGCTTTCTCGCCGCGCGCCTGCGCGATCGTCGCGTCACGCTGGCCGAGCTGATCGGCGAGATGGAAAGCGCTCGAATCGATCATCGCCTTTAGCTGATCAGCCGAGATCTCGCGCCGATAGGGAAGATGGGTAATCGTGCCGTCGCCGCGCTTCACATGCTCGACGCCGCTTTCCCAGCGCTTCGCGGGCGCCTTGCCTTCGCCGAGTTCGATCTCGATCGCGCGCGGCTCAAACACGTCTTCAGCGGCGTCAGCCATTGTCTTCAGGCTCCTAAGTGAGGCTTCCGGCGATCCGGCCGGCGGTTGTGGATGTGAAAATGAGGCAAGCGCGGCCATAGGCGGAGAGTGTGCGGCTTCCTGTCGTGCCCGCGCCCTCCAACTCGAGCGTGAACCCCGAGCCCTGCGTCAGCGTGCGCGCCGATCCGTCGCCCTCGATCAGCCAGACATCGCCCTTCGCCGCGACGTTGGCGGGAATCGTGAGATTGCCAGCAAGGCGGAATATCTTAGCGCTGTCTTGCGCGGTCGCCGGCGTGCCGCTGGTGACAGAGGCGTCGACGACGCGCTTGGTGCCGACGCTGTTGTCCGCGATTGAGCCTGGCGATGCGTTGAGGCGCAGGTCGCCCTGGCTGAATTCCGTCGCGGTCGTCGAATAGTCGACCTGTTTGGCGCCGTTGATGGCGAGGCCGATATTGTTGGTCCCAATCCGATAAAGGCCGCAATCCGCGTCGTTCGAGAACGCGTGGGCCGGCGCACCAACAGCGCCGTCGCCGGCAAGCAAAACGCCCCCGACCGTAACGGCGCCGCCATAGGGATTGAGTGCAAGCGTGCCGTTGTTGTCCCAGCCGGCGACGGTTTTCGTGCGACCCTGGATGTCATTTCCGGCATACCCAAGCATGAGGCCCTTGTCGGCGTCGCCGACGCACATGGGCTTGTTGTTGCTGGTGTTAAACAGCGAGGATGGCGTTAGGTTGGTCGGGCTGAAAGACGCGCCGAAGCGGTGGCCCGTCGCCCCCTCGACCGTGAGCGCGCCTAGGCCGCTGAGGCGCATGTTTTCGGTCGCTACCGTCCCGTCTTTGCGCGTGATGAACGCCAGGTCAGCCGAGTAGTCGGTCGCCGCATTCGTGGCTACCGCGGCAATGCCAATTGGCGCATTGTTTTGGTAGCCATTCTTAACCAAAAACCCGATGCCGGTCGCCGCGCCGTTCGTGGACGATGGGTTGCGGATGAGAACATCGCACCAAGTGTTAGTCGTTCCAGCGGCAAATGCTGTCGAGCGCGCGGCGCTGTCGATTTCAACGGAGCCGACGTTTGGTGCTGAAACACCAACCGCGAGCGTGCTGCTAAAATTCCACGCGCCGCTTGCTGTCGGATTCCCCGCAATGGTCCCCGAGAAAGTCGGAGACGAAAGCGTCTTGTTGGTGAGCGTTTGATTGTCGCTATCGCCGACAACAGTCCCACTCGGCGGCGTCTTGCTCGCCCACGAAGTGAGCGTTGAATTATAGGCCTGCACATCTGTGCCAATAACAGCGCCTATCGCTGCGCGCGCCGCCGCTGCACTGGCTGCGGTGTAAATAGCATCGCCGACTGTCGTCGAACCAAGCGTGGCGCGCATCGCCGCGACCGACGCATCGTCGGCGAGCGAAAGAAACGCAGCCGTGGGCGAAGCGCCGGCGGCATATGCTGCCAGCACAGCGCTATAGGCTTGCACGTCGGTTCCGATGACTGCGCCGATCGCGGTTCGCGCGGCCGCGGCGCTCGCAGCCACGAACACCGCATCGCCGACCGTCGTCGAGCCGAGCGTGGCGCGCGCCGCGGCTTGCGATGCTGCTATGAAAAGCGCATCGCCGACCGTTGTCGAGCCAAGCGTCGCGCGCTGCGCGGCGGCGTTCGCATCGTCGATGAGTGCTGCGCCGGCGGCCGAGATCGTCACGCTGCCGGCCGAGATGTCGAGCGTGCGGTCCGCGTCGCCTGTGACGAGCGTGAGCACGCGATCGGCAGTGATGTTGGAGCCAGGCTTCAGCGTGAGGCCGTGGCTCGCGTCAGTGTCTTTGACCTTGAGACCGGTATTGTTGAGATAGACCGACGTAAGGTCGGTGTTGGCGCCGGACTGCGCTGCCGAAATCGCGGACCTGACCGCGCTCGCACCGCCCAACGTGGTGACGAGCCCGGCGAGATCCGAAGCGGTCAGGAGCGAGCGCCCGAAGGCTTGCGTCGCGAGCGCCGCGATCGCGGTCAGGTCCGCATCGCGTGGCTGGCCGTCGACGTTGAGAAGCTGCAGGTTCGTTCCGTCGAAGAGAAAGCCGTACATGCCGCCGGCGATGATGTCGTTGGCGACGAGCGCATCGCCGTTCTGGCGTTTCACCGCGATCGCGCCAGTCCCGTCGGGGTTGAGCGTGAACGCGCCGGTGTTGTTGTGCGCGGCTTTCGCGAAAATGATCAGCGGCGCGGCGATCGGCGCGACCAGCGCGTGCCCGGTCGGGCTCGTGAACGTGGCGGCATCGGCCGTGCCGCCGAGCGTGACCGCGCCGCCAAGCCCCGCGAGCACCGCGGCCACGCGGGCCATGATCTGCCGGACGCCGTTATTGACGAGCCCCGTGGCCATCAGCTCGCGCATGTTGATGCTGGAATCGCCGTCGCCGTTGTTGGCGGCGTCTGTGGAGAAGCTCTGGAAAGCGCGCATCGTGGCCGGGATGGTCCCCGCGCTGGCTGGACGGGGGAGAAACCGCCCTTGAAGCCGCTTGACGGCAGGGCCATGTCTCGCCAGTGTCGTTACATGCCCGCCGCCAAGCGCCTAAAAACCGCCACTCTGAACCTCCGGCTCGAGCCAGCGCTCAAGGCGGCCGGCCAGGCGGCGGCCGAGGCGGACAACCGGAGCTTGACCGGGCTTCTGGAGACGCTTCTGATCGAGCATCTCCGCGCGAAGGGCCTGTGGCCCAAAAAAGGAGGATCCCCATGACCGCCATCGGCCCGTCCCGCGTGATCGACGCTGAAGCGCGTCGGGCGCATCTCCCGAGCCAGTGGCCGCTGATGGCCCGCGATTGGGCGCTCCGCTTCCAGGGCGCGCCTGGCGCGCGGGGCGGCGCGATCGCCTTCGCCCGCCAGCTCATGCTCCTGGCCGCACTCTGCGCGGCGATCGCCGCGATCGGGCTCCTGGCGGTTTGGGGCGCCGACGGCGGCGGCCCGCGGGAGATCCTCGCGCCGATCGTCATCGCGCTCTTGGCGTTTTACGCGTCGTTCGGCGTCAGCATGGCGATCGGCCGGCCGGCGGGCCTCTTCTGGATCTCGGCGCTTATCGAGCAAACGCAGGTGCGGAAAGCGCGTGCACCAGGTGGTCGAGCCCATAGGCCAGCGCATCGCCGCCGCGCTGCGTCCAATAGCCTGCCGGCGCCGCGTAGGGCCACGGCGGACGCTCGCTCTCGCGTCTGACCTGCAGCAACGGCTCTTCGCCGCGCTGCGCCGGGTTGACCCAATAGCTCTCGGCTTTGGTGGTGAGCGCCGGCTTGTCGAGGATGGCTTCGGCCATGCGCCGCGACATCGGATAATTGGCCAGCATCGAGGCCGCTTCGCCGGGGATCGCATCGGCGAAGCGGCCTTTGCCGCGATGGAAGCTGTGCGTGAGCTGCTCGTAGCTCGTGCCGTGCCCCGCGATCTGGGAAAGCCGCGTCTTCAGTTTCGCGAGCGCCTGCGTGTGCGGGCCGGTGCGGCCCTCGCGCAGCGCCAGGGCCTGCCAGAGGCGCTGCGCATTGGGATCGTCGAGATACTCGAGGAGCTTGCGCGCCGCGCCTGGCTGCTGCTCTCGCGGCAGGCGCGCCAAGCTATGAGCCTGCGCGCGCGCGTCCTCGATGACGCGGTGGGCGAGCTCCTGGCGCTGCGGCTGGTCGAGCCCCGGATATTGGCCGCGGCCGCGCCGGCGCATGCGGAAGTCGTCGGCCTGGCGCTCGGTGTGCATCGCGGGATCGACGGGGTGCTTGACGCCTTCGCCGGGAAAAAATTTCTCGTCGCCCATCACGGTCCGGAGCGCATCCTGGCGCACCATCGGATCTTCGCGCATCGCTTGCGGGATGACGCGCTGGTGAGAGGGCAACAGGTCCTCGATCGGCCGCTCGGCCTTGGTGTTGACCCCGCCGAACCGCTCGAGCGCGCCCATAACGGCGAGCTCGTCGTCGAGCGCGCGGGCGGCCTCACGGCCCGGGCCGGTTTGCTGCGCCTTGGCGATCGCGCCCTGAATCATGGTGTTGCTGTCGTGGATCGGCGCGACGTTCGGATCTGAGCGCATGGTTGAGGACGGGCCGGCGCTGCGACCCAGGAACGTGTCGTGCGTGGCTTCGCGGAACGCCTGCTCGGAGAACATCCGCAAGCGCTTGTAAAAATCCTGGACATCGGCCGGCTCGTAGCTTTTGCCGGGCAGGTCGACGACTTCGCGCGCGCTGAGACGCGCGCCGCGCCCGGGCACGAGATAGCCGGTGAGATCCTTGGCCTCGTTGGCGCCCTTGGTGAGCCCGTAGGCGCCCAGCGCGCCGAGGATGCCGCCGCCGGCGCGCTCCTCGATCGAGGTGTCGCCCGGATCGACGCCGCCAGAGCCGATCGCAGCGCCATGCGCCAGCGCATCGATGCCGGAATAGCGATCGAGCGCAGCGCGGCGATGACCCAAGAGCTGCTCGGCCTCGTCGAGCGCATCGGCGCGATCGAAGCTCAAGCGCCGTGCATCGGCGTTGCGGCCGATGCTGGTCAGATGTTCGATGTCGGTTTGCGGCGTCACGTAGGGAAGCTCGGCCGCGAAGCGGCGATCGCCGAACGGCAGCATGTCGGCGCCCCGTGCCGCGCTGGGCTTGGCGAGCGCGCGCTGCGCCAGGCCTTCGCCCTCGAGGAGTCCGCGCGCTTCATTGTAGAGCCGTTCGCGGTGCATGAGCGGCAGGCGCGTGCCGATCATCGCCGCCGGCGAGAACATCATCCCGAGCAGTGCGGCTGCGTCGTAGGCGCCGGGATTGGCCGCGCGATCGGCTTTGAAGTCGCGCATGCCGCCGAAGAGCTCATCGCCCCAATTGAGCGCCGCGCCCTGCAGCGCCCCGCCCAGGAGCGCGTCCCAGTCGCTCGAATGGCCGATGCCCATGGATTGGCGCTGCTGGCTCTGCAGCTCGTCGAGCACGCTGCGACGGTGCGCGCGATCGGCGTCTCGCAAGCGGCGCGCCTCTGCGGCGCGGCGGGCGATCTCTTCGTCGCTCAAGCGTTCAGAAGGCATAGGCGGCGCGCTCCTCGTCTTTTTTGCGCAGATAGTCGGCGAAGCGCGTGTTGGCCGCGCCCGCGCCCGCGGAGAGCCAGAAGGAATCCGGGCCCATCAGCACGCCGCCGGCGGCCGCCCGCAGTGTTGGGCTGACGACGTCGGGCCGGCCGATCGCTTCGAGATCGGCGCGCGCGCGCCGCGGCGCCATCACCAGGTCCTGCCAGGCGTTGCCGACTTGCTTGCCGCCGGGCAGCAAGGATTGCAGCAGATTGCCGGCCGTGATGCCCGAACGCGACGGGTTGGAAGCGCCAGGCCCTGGCGGCTGCATCGAGCGCAACACCGCGCGCATCTGCTCGAGGCGCAAGCGCTCTTGCGGCGAAAACGTCTCGACCGCGAATTCGTGGTGGCGCGTGAGGAAATTGTCGAGCTGTTGATAGATCGTCGCGAAGGCGCGCGGGTTGTCGCGATTAACCGCCTCCTCGAGCGGATCGGTGAGCCGCCGGAGGATCGAGAGCTTGAGCGTGCGCCAGGCGTCGCTGTCGGGCCCCAGCCGTTCGCGGAGCGCGCGCATGGTCATGTGGGCGCCGAGCTGGGGGTTGACGCCGCGGGTGCCGACGAGCTGCGAGAGAGCGCGCTCGGCGTCGCCTTCGGGCGCGATCATCTTCCGAACGTCTTCATTGTCGACGAAGAGCGCGCGATTGTTGTGCGTGATCGCGTTGGCCGCCTGGAATTGCTCGAGCGCCTGGGCGCCTCGCTGGCGCACTTGCGCCGGCATGGTCGTCTCGAGCCAGCTGTCGAGCCCGCGCGAGATTGACATGACGGCGCTGCGGTCCGCGTCATCGCGTGCGGCCTGGTAGGCGTCGGACACGAAGCGGCGCAGATTAACGACGTCCTCGAGCGTGCCGGGCTTGCCCTTCTTGACGCCGTCGACATAGCTCGTCACCGCGTCGCGCGCCAAAGCCGCACGCGGATAGAGCCGGCGATAGATCTCGGCCATCTCCGGATTGGCGTGATCGAAGAAGACGCGCCGATCGGTGAGGCCGGCGTCGACGGCTTTCGCCAGCGTCGGCAGACCCGCGTGACCCTGCTGTGAAAACTTGAACTGCGCCGCTTCCGGATTGAACGCGCCCCAGGCATTGTTCTCGGCCTGGCGCTCCATCTCATTGCGCATCTGCAAGCGCGCGCGCACTTCGGAGGCGCCTTCCTGGGCGCTCGCCGGCGCAAAGCGCGCGCCCTCATCGACGACGTTCATCAGCGCGTCGGGCGTTTGCTGGAAGAGGCGCTGCACGATTTTCTCGGACTCGCGGCGCGCCGCGGGCCCATGCACGCCGTCATACGCTTCCCAGAGCCATTGCTTGCCTTCGCGCGAGCCGTTCGCCATCGAGCGCGGCAGGTCGACCCCGAATTGCCGCGCCGTCGCCTGGAGCGCCGCCGGCGCGCCGGCGTCGGCGTCGATCGCTTCGTTGACCATGCGCTTGAAGGCATCCTCGCGCGCGGCGTCGGCCGCGCCATAGGGCGCGATCGCGGAGGCCTCCGCCTCGGCCGAGCGCACGGCTTCGCCCGCGCGCGCGAGCGCCGCGTCATGGGCGGTGCGCGCGCCAGCGCGTTCGAAGAAGCGATCGGTCCCGCGTGAGACCGCGCCGACGGCCGCGGGAATCGCAAGCCCCGCAAGGCCGTGACCGAAGACGCCCGACGCCGCATCGATCGCGGCGTTCGCCGGCGTGAGCTGCCCAAAGCGCTGTTGCGCGTCGCCTTGGGAATTGCCCAGGCGATAGAGTGAGCCGTAGCCCAGCCCGCCGAGCGCTGAGCCCGCCCAGCTGCCAAGTCCCTTGCCGACTTTGGCGAGCGCGCCTGCGCCTTCAGCGGCGTGCGCGGCGCGCGCAAGCCCCAGCGCACCGCGCGCGGCGTTGCCGAGCACGCCGATGCCGCCAAACGGAACGAAAGCTGAGCCGATCTGGCCGGTGAGATACCAGCCCGGGCGCTCGTGCTCGGCCTGCGCCTGCAGCGCGCGCACGCGCTCCTTCTCAGCGTCGCCGCCAACGAGGCCTGCGAACTCATCCGCGAAGCCGAAGGTGAGGCCGTCCTGCACGCCGCGCCAGCCGGCATCGAGCGCGCTCATGCGCCCGGCATTGGCGAGATAATCGTCGAACGCCCCGCCGCCGCTCGCGCGCGGCGCACCCGCGGGCTGCGTCGCCGGCCGGCTGCGCTGCGCGAGATAATCGTCGAACGCACCCATCAGTGGCTGACCATGCCGTTGCCGTAGAGCTGCTGTTGCTGCGTCGGGCCTTGGCGCGGCGCGGCGTGCCCGAGCGCGACCGCGAGCCACTCATCGCCATATTGCGCGCGGAACGCCTCGATCGCGGCAGGGTCGTTCTGATGGGTCCGGAGCGCTTGCACCGCGCCCATGTCGGGCGCGCCGTTCGAGGCGGCGCCAGCCGGCCCGCCCGCCGGCGCTTCATCCGCCGGCGGACGCAACGGATCGAGGAGATGCGCCGGCAGCTGATTGGCATAGTCGGCGTAATTGTTGCGGATGGCGCCGTTGGAATAGTCGACTTGGTTGCGCATCTCCGCGAGCCGCGCCTGCAGACCGCGTTGCCCGCCGCCGTCGCGGACGAATTGCTCGAAGTCGGTCGGATCGCCGACGACGTCCCGGAGCATGCGAAGATCGGAGCCGGAGAGCTGCCCCAGATTGTACATCTGCGGGCCCTTCAACATCAGCGCGAGGTTGGTGTAGGCGCTGCGGAGCGCGGCAAAGCGCGGGCCGCCGGCGCGGAGATCTGGATCGCTTGCGCCCGCCATGAGCTCCTCGACGCGGCCGAGCGCGTGATCGAGCGCATTGCCTTGCTGCACGGCGTTGATGATCTGCAGCTGCCCTGACGAGCTCAGCCGCTCGCGCCGGCCGGTTTGCGCATTGGCGATGCTCAAGCGGTTCTGCATCTCGGCGCGCTGGGCGTCCGTCATCGGCAGGCTGTCGACATAGTCGAGCGTGCGCCCGTCGGCCGAGCGGCGGAAATGGCGATCGTTCTCGTAGACGTCCTCGCCGGCCTGGGCGAGCTGGGCGATATGAATCCGCGCGAAATCGTCAGGATGCGAGAGCGCCCATTGCTTCTCGGGGCCGTCCGGCATCGCGGCGATCGCGGCCTGCGTCGCGGCGCGGGCCTGGTCTTCGCTTTGCCATTGGCCGCGCTGGTGGGCGCGCTCTTCGCGCCGCGCGCCAATCTCTTCGTCTTGAAACGTGCGCTGGCGTGCATTCTGCGTGGTGTCCTGGATCGCATCGGCCGCTTGGGCCCAGCCGTTCGGCTGGTTGACGTTCCAGGAGGGTTGCGCCGCGCCGATGAGCCGCGCGCCGAGCGACATCGCATCCATTGGCGTCATGCCGCCATCGTTCATGGGCGCCTGCAGGCGATCGAGAAAACCGGGCTTGGGCATATCCGGCGCGTGCGCGACGTCGGCGCCGCCAGACATGGGCTGAGGGGTAAAGCCCGGCAGCTGCGGCGCAGTGACAGGCGGATTGAATGGCGAGAACGACGCGCCCGCTGGCGTCGGCGCGCGCTGCTGTTGCTGTTGTGGCGCGGCCGCGGGTGCGACGGGGCGCGGGCCAGCGCCCGGCGCGCCCGCGATCTGCGGCGCAAAGCCGGAGGGGGCGCCCGACCGCATCGGCGATGGGCCCGCCGCGGCGATCGGCGTCATGCCTTGGCCTTGTTGCTGGCCTTGCGCGCGCAACATCGCCAAGAGCCGCGGATCGAGGTTCGGCCAATTGAGCGCGGAGAGGATGCCGCCGGCGCCGCCGAAGCCGCCCATCGACGGCTGCAGGAGATCCATGATACCGCTCACGCGAAGAGCCCCCGATAATCGACCATGTCGAACTCGCCGAGCGGCGCCACGAACGCCGGATCGACTTCGTCGGCCATGACGCCGAAGCGCTCGACGCCAGGCGCTTCCCAGCCATAGCGGAACGACCAGATCGCGTTGCCGTCATCGTCGTAGCCGACGAAGCGCGCATCATCCTTCAAGCGCCGATCGGAGAGCATGCCCAGAAGCGAGGCGATTCCCATGATGCCCATGGAGCTGCCCGCGCCCGTGCCGAGTGCGGACGCGATGCCCGCGCCGGCCGAGGCGCCGCCGAGCGCGCCGAGGAACGGATTGGATTGCTGGTAAGGCACCTGGCTCGAGCGCGACGTCGTGCCGCCAAGCTGGCCAAGGCCCTGCGCGATCGCGTTCAGCCACTCGACGTTCGCGCGCCCAGAATTGGCGCCGTAATTGTAGCGGTCCATGTCGGCGTTGATGAGCGCCTGGTCGTAGCCTTCCGTCGTGGACCCGACGCCCATGAGGTCGCGCGCGCCTTGGTTGGCGAAATCGTAGACGCCCGGCAGCGAATTGGCGGCCGTCAGTGAGAGCCCGGTTTGCGCATTGCGCTGGTTGGCGAGCGCCAGGTACGCGTTGAGCGAATTGGAGATGTCGTTGTTGTAGAGCGATGCGCCGGTTTGCCCCGCGCCCAGATTGGCCGCGCGCGTGGTGTTGAAAATGTCGGCGCCCATGCCGCCCGCTTGCAGCGCGCGGGCGAGATCCGACGACGAGCTCGCGGTCAAGCCTTGTGCGGCGTCAAACCAGCGCCCCAGGCTCTGTTCGTCGAGGCCTGCTTGCGCGCCGATCGCGCCGAGCTGGCGATCGAAGCCGCTTTCGGAAAGCCCGCCCGCCTGACCAAGGATGCCCGCCGAGCGTGAGAGATCGGCGCCGCTCAGATCTGCGATCGATTGCGCTGCGCCGAGCTTGCGGTTGAGCAGGTTCTCGCCCAGCGAGGCTTCCGAGCCGAGCGCCGACAAGAGCCGCTGCATGCTGTCTTCGGAAAGCCCGCCGGCCTGGCCAAGGACGCCGGCTTGGCGCGAAAGGTCGCCGCCCGAGAGATCCGCGATCGATTGCGCTGCGCCGAATTGCCGCCCGAGCGCGCTCTCGCCGAGCTGCGCTTCGGTTCCGAGCGCCGATTGCAAACGATCGGCGTCGCCTTGCTCGAAGCCAGCGAGCGTGCCGGCCGCGCCCAAACGCCGCGAGGCGTCGGCGTCGTAGGCGCCGCCATACAGGTTGGTCGCGAAGTCGCCGAGGCTGCGCCCGAATGCGTCGGCGTAAGAGCCGTTGTTGAAGCTGCGGCCCGCGCGCGCGAACGCGGTGTCGAGCTGATTGCGGATCTGGTTGGCGCCTTGCTGAAAGGTCGCGTCGAGAAACGGGTTAGCGCCGCCGCCGGCGATCGCGCCGAGCGCGCTCATGCCGGGACCGGACACCGCTTCGCGCGCGGCCGCCGAAAGCGAGCCCGCGATCGGATTGGTCCCGCCATTCGCTGAGAACGGCGCAAAGCCGGAGGTGTCGCTGTGCTGGCCTGCAAGCCCCGCGATCTGACCAAGGAACGGGTTTGCCCCCGCACCGCTCGAGAATGAGCCCGCGATCGGGTTGGCGCCGCCGGTCGCGGCGAACGGCGCGAGCGCCGAGGTGTCGCTGTGCTGGCCCGCGAGCCCGGCGATCTGGCCAAGGAACGGGTTCGATGCCGCGCCGCTTGCAAACGGCGCGTAAGCGGATGCAGCGCCATTGCTCGGCGCGCCCGGCCCCGCGAACGCTGAAAGCGCGCTCGTGTCGGTCGCTGCGCCCCCGGCTTGCGCGACGGGATTGAGGAACGGATTCACGCCGGTGGTTTGGCCGGCGAAGAAGCCGGTGAAGGGATTGTTCGCCCCGCCTTGCGCTTGGCGCTGGACGTTGAGCTCGCCTGGCAGCCGCCCCTGGTTCATCGCCCGGCCGAACGCGCCGAGCTGGGCGTTGGCGAGGTTGGGCGCCATCGCGGCGTTGGAGCGGATGCCGTTCAGCCCCGCGATCGTGTCGGGGCTCATCGGCGCGACGGTCGAGCCCGGATAGTAGGCCGGCATGCCGCTGCTGAATTGCGACATCGCGCCCGAGAGCGCGGCCGACATGGCCGGCTGCGCGCCCGACCACGGATCGGAGCTGGTCTTTTCGATGACGTTCTGAGTTTTTGGAGCGCTGCCTTGCATTTGGCCGCAGATGCTCAGGGCGCGGCCGGTTCAGGGGATTAGGCGACGCAGGCGGTCCCGATCACACGCGCGCGCCCAGCGCCCAGCCAGCGCGCGAGGCCCGGCCGACCGGTCCATTCGATCTCGGCCGCCCCCTGCGCGTCACGGTAAGCCCTGAGCGCCTGCAGCACCGCGTTGGCGTTAGCGCGGCCGATCTCACGCCCGCCGGCCATCAGCACCTCGAGATGCACCGCCCCGGATGGGTAGCGCCCGAGATGTGTCGTCGCCGCCCCGCGCGGCGTGCCATCAGCCTCCATCAGCGCCCAAAGCGCATCGACGCGATTGGCGAGGCGCTCAACGACCCATTCAACCGTGAAACGCCCGCCGGATTTTTCGCACGCCGCGGCGATGAAAGGCCGGAGCGCCGGCCAGCATTGCGCCAGGTGCTGGCCCTTCACCCGCTGAAACACCAGCGGCGCGTCCGCGCCGACGGGCGTCCACACCGCGACGACATCGTCGGGTGCAACGACGTGCACGATTACTTCAGGAGCGCGCCGAGGATCCCCCCGCCGTTCTGCAGCAGCATCGGCAACAGGCTCCCGCCCATCGCTCCCATGCCGCCCTGCTTCATCAGCATCGGCAACAGCCCCCCGAGCATCGATGGATCCATCCCGCCGAACGGACTCGGCTGGCCGCCCATTGTGGGGCTCGCGGGCGCATTCGGGTTGAAGGGCGGCGTCGAGACCGGCGCATGGCTCGGCCAGGCGCTCAGCTGTGGCGACGGGCGCACTCGGCTCAGAAATGGGTTCATGCCTGACACGGTTCTTTCTCCGCCGCTTGGCCATGGGGGCTCCTTGAAGCCCTGCAATCCTGGGGGCGCGGCCCTAGCCGAGGATTGCGAAGGCGAAGGTGCGGTCGGTCTGGGCGTTGTTAGCGTGCGCGAGAGTGAAACTGCCATTGGCGCGCGCTAACACATAGGTCGTCGCCTGCGCGGCCGCGGCGTTGGCCGTCAGCGGACAAAGCAGAATCGCGCTCGCTTCGGTCGCATAGATGGCGACGTCGTCATCGATCGTGGTCGCGGCCGCGCCTGGCGTGAGCGTGAGCTCGCCCACCACGCTCATCTTGCCCGTCGCCAAGCGTCGCACCGCATCCGCGACTGAGCGACGTCCTGCGCCTTTCGGCGGCAGCTGGGAAGACTTGCCGCTCATTGGCCCCTCTTCACGCTCGTGGGCGCAAAGCCTTCGGCCTTGGTCCAATCTTCGGCTTCGGGGATCCTGAGCTCTACGCGGAGAAAGCGGCCTTGGGCGCGCACGGGCGCGACGCCTTCGCGATTGACGCTCGATTCGCCCGTCCAGGTGATGTCGGAATTGTGCGTGAAGCGATAGCCGATCTTGACCTTGCAATCGCCGTCGACGAGCGGCGCGATCGCCTGCAGCTCTTGGACGCCCAGGTCGCCGGCGACGAAATCGTCAGTGATGAACACCGCCTCGGCGTTGTCGCCGGCGAAGCGCGAGAAGCACATATCGGGCGTCATGGCGCCGAGAAGCACGACGCCGCCGGCGAGCGATGGATCGTCGAGCGAGACCGGCACGCTCTCAAGCTCGCCATAGAGCGCATCGAGATCCTCGAGCGTGAGCGACGGCGTCAGGAACGGCGCCAGGCACTCGATCTCGAAATCGGCATAGGCCGCGCGCCTGGCCGCCCAATTGTAGATGAGGAGCTTGTCGGGCCGCCCGGTCGCCGAGTTCGTCGAGGGAAAGCTCGTGCGATAGGTCTTGGTCGCGGGGTCGATCGCCGAGCTCATGCGATAGAAGAAGTCGCGCTGCGCGGTGGCGGCGAACCATTCGTCGAACTTGGATGCGCCGTCTTCGTCGTCGACGCCGATCGGCATCGAGGATTCGCCGTTGAAGACGTAGAAGCCATCCTCGGCGCGGAAAAAGGTCAGCGCCCCGAGCTGGGCGAGCGAACCTGGCGCGATGCAGCCGCGCTCCTTTTCGATCACATCGATGTCGACGATCTCGGGCGGGCCGACATAGACGACGCGGCGAATGCAGGTTTCCTGGAAAATGTAGAGTGCGTCGAGCGCGACCAGGCCGGTGATGTGGCCCCCATCGGTGAAGGTCTCCCGCCAGGATTGATTGACGCCCTCGACGTAGGCCTCGCAATCGCCAATCGAGGACGCCACGACTTCGAAGGCGCTGTTTTCGGTATTGGCGAGGATGTTGAATTGCTTCCAGGCGCAGCCGAATTGAGCGATGGGCGGGCCGCCGGCGAGATCGTCGAAATCGCCCGACGTCGACATCGTCGCGCTTTGCACTTCGTCCTGGCCGTTGGTCGCGAGGATCCGGTCGCCATACGTCCAGAAGCGCACGCGCGTCGCTTCGGTCGCTGTGTAGCCGGCGGCGCGCGAGCGGTCGGTCCAGGAGCCGTCTGAGTTCTGCTCATAGATTTTGCCCGCATCGGCGGCGTAGATGTGCACGCCCGCCGCTTCGTCGCGCGCCGAGCAGGCGCCGAGCGGACGGCTGTCGATCGCTTCGCTGACCGCGGCGAGCTTCTTGAGCGGCGCATAGTGGCGGCGATACGGGATGACGTTCTTGGCGGTGATGAGATCCCCGCCTGCCGTCGCCGGCGCATCAGGCGCCCAATCGCCGAGCGGGATCGGCGTCATTTTGGTCCGCCCAGCGTGTGCTTGCGGTCAGCGCTCAGAAGTTGCGCCAGGGCTTCGGCGAGCTGATCGCTCTCGCTTGTGGCGTGCTCGAGCCATTGGTTTTCGCGATAGGCCTGCGCGTCGTGTTTTTTCCACGCATCGAGCCCATAGAGGAGCGCGGGAATGCCGGCTGTGGCGCCGCCGGCGATCGCGCCCATTTTGAGCGGCAACCCTGCGTCGCCGCCGCGGCCGCCCGTCCGGAGCATCAGGAGCTCGAGGCCCGGCATGCCGGTGGCGTCGCCGTGATGGAGGCGGCCCCCGCCCAAGAATTCGGAATTCATCACGTCTTCGACGGTGCGCCCGCGCGCTGCGACGCGGCGCGCTTTGCCCAACGCCGGCAGCGCGTCGACAAAGCCCGGAGCGGCCTCCCGCAGCGCCGGCAACCCATACGCGCGCGACGTGCGCGCGCCGCCCATGAGGATGTCGAGGATGCTCATGCCGCTCTCCGCTGCTGCAGCGCGCCGAGGACGCCGCCCCCGCCGCCAAGGCTCATCAGCATCGCCGCGGCGATGCGCTTGCGGAGCTCATCGATCGAGATCGGCCCCATGAAATCGTCGACGCCGCGATTGTAGACAAAGTCCGGCATGAGCCCTGCCTTCTGATCGGCGTAGACCGTGTCGGCGCCGCTGGCGCCCTGGTTGGCGTGCGCGAACGGGCCGAAATTCACCCACGAATTTTGCCCGCGCGTTTCGGCCGTCATCGCCGGGCGCGCCATGTCGGAATAGAGAGCGAGGTGATGGCGGAAGGCGTTCTCTTCCCCGCCCGCCCGAAAGCCCGCGCCGATCGGCGCGTGGCCGAGCGCATCGTGCACGACGCGAAACGCGTCGTTCATCACGAAAGGCGCGCCTTCGAAGAGATGCCCCCGGCCGCGCACCGGCTCGAGCAGCGGATGGTGCGCGCTCGCCTCCCCGATCGTGCCGTAGCCCGCCTCGGTCGGAAACACGCTGAGGCGATGGTTGTGCTTCAGATCCTCGAGCGCCAGCCGCGGCGAGGCCGCATAGGGGTCAACGCCCGCGGGATTGAAGCGGAAGCGATAACCCCCCGCGTGCAGCGCATCGAGCTGATCGAGCGTCTCCGCGCCCATGCGCCGCCAAGCCGACTGCACCAGCGGATCGCCGAGATCGTTGGCCATGCGGTCATAGGCCAGCGCATAGTCGCGTGCTTGCTCTGGGTTGACGTTGACGAAGCGCGCGCTCGGCCGATACGGCAGCCCCGCCTCCTCTGCATAGAGATGCGCCACCGCGCGCAAGCGCGGATCGGGAAGCGTTTCCACGACGCGCCCCAGACGCGGGATCTCGGCCGACACCGGCGCGCCCTCGAGCGGCGCGCGCATCGCCGGCGACATCGCCAGGCGCTCGATGGCGTCAAGAACGCTCATCCGCGACGGATCCTGCCGGTCGAGCGCCGGCGGTTGCTTTCAGAGACAAGCGTCTTCAGCGCCGCAGCCTCGAGTGGCGAGAGGCATTCGCGCGTCACGCCGCCGGCGAGCCGCATCGTCGAGGCTTCCTGGCGCGCGTCCGAATCCTTCAGGACGTCGATCTGCACGATGGCGCGCGCGCGCTGGCGGATGAGCTCCTCGCCTTCGTTGGTCCAGGCGTTCTCGTCATCGTCGGCGGAGAGCGGCGTCGGATCGAGCGCGAGGAGCCCCGCGCATTCGAGATCCCACACCGCCGACGGGATCTGCCAGAGCCACACCTGGCCGCCATACTCGGCATAACAATAGCTGGAGCCGTTCGATTGAGAGCCTGCACGCAATTGCTGCATGCGCCGCCAGCTCACGCGCTCGAGCTCGAAGAAGCCCGAGCCGCGATCGATGCGCAGCGTGTCGAGGATGAGCACCGAGGCCGGCAGATCGTAAGCGGCCTGGCCGATGACGGTTGGAAAGGCGGTGTCGTCGACGCCCTCGTTGAACCAGAAGCGCCGGCCGCGATAATGCGCGACCGCGGTGACGATCGCGGCCTTGACCTGATCCTCAAGATCGGTGCGCCCGCCAGCCATGAGCTCGACGCCGATGCGATCGACCATGTCCGCGAACGTCGCCATGGCGCCTCACACCGCTTTGGTGTGCAGCGTCACCTTGTGAACGCGGCTTGCGGTTGGCGTGTAAGCCCCGACGGTGACGAGATAGCCGAACAAGCTCGTGCCCGCGAGCGTGACCTGCTTGTTGATGTTGTTGGTCTCCACGTAAAGCGTCGAACCGAGATCGACCGGCGTGCCGAGGTCGATCACGCCCAGGAAGCTGGCGCGATCGCCGGCGGGCAGATCGAAGGCCGCGTTGTCGCCGAGCGCGGACGGCGGCGTCACGCTGTAGAGGTAGAGCTTGTAGCTGGTCTCGCCGGAAATCACTGCGCCGGCGTCGATCTCAAGCGACGCGCTAGTGACGATGTGCTCGCCGGCGCCGCGGCCGATACTGGCGAACGTGAGCGCGGCGCTGGCGCCGGTCGCTGCGCCGATCACGTCATTCGCGGCATAGTCGGCGGTGTCGTTGGTGCGCGTAACCGAGGCGATGCTCGCATAGCCAAGCGAAAGCGCGATGAGCGAGGTCAGCCGCTGAGCGATGCGCTGCAGGCGTCCGTTCAAGCCGCTCGAGGCGGTGTCGCTCGCAGGCGCGGTTTCGGTGAGCGCGCCCAGCTTCGTTTCGACGTCGCTCGTGTCGAGATTGATCGTGTCGGCGGTGACGGTGAGGTCTTTGACCGACACCGGCAGCGGGTTGGCGTTGGAGACCGGCGCGAGCGCGTCCCAATTCCACAGTGCGCGGAACACCGCGGTCAGGGGGTTCATGCCGGGGTCGGCCATTAGGCGGCTCCTCGCTCGAAATGAGCCGCCAGCATCCGCCCCGCCCCGCTTGTGAGGATTAGGCCGGGGCTTCTTCCTCGAACGGCGCAAGCCCGGCGATCGCGGCGGCCGCTTCGGCCTGCTCGCGGGCTTTGCGGGCAACGAAATGCGCGCCGCGCACCGTTTGTTCGGTCCCCTCCTCGTCAAGCCCGGTCAGGAACACTTCGGTGCGCCCATCGGCGAGCGCGCGGTCGCGGAAGCGAAACGACGCGCTCACGCGGCCAACGCCAATTGACCCTGCAGCCAGGGCAGCTTGCCGCCGCGTTCGGCAATCCGGACGGCCTGCGCCTGGCGCCGGCGATTGGCGCGTCCGTCGGCGCGAAGGTCGGCGCGCTTCGGCGCGCCTGGCGCGTCCCAATTCTTTCCGACCTTGAGCCGAAAGCTGCGCCGGCCAGGCAGGGGTCCGTAGCTGTGCGCCGAAGCCGCCGCGGCCAGCGCGCCAAACACAAGCGCGGTCGCGGCCGCGCCATAGAGGAGCTCGGTTCTCATGCGCGGCCCCGCCGCGGCGCGCGCATCGCTGGCGGCTTGGTCGCGTCCTTCGGCTTGTCGCGCTTCTTGGCCGCCGCCGCTTCGGCCCTCTCGACGGAAGCGAGCATGGCGTCGGCGGCCTGTTTCTTGGCCTCGAGCCGATCGAGTTCGCTTGGCGCAGCCGGCACAGGCTTGGCGCGCTTGGCTTTGTGGAGCTGCAGCTCAAGATCGGCGACGCGGGCCTGCAGGCGCGCGTTGCTGGCCGCCGCCTTCTCGAACGCGGCCTTGTAATCGATCGGCTGCGGCGCCGGCTTGGCGGCGGTCTTGGCGGCTTTCGCCGCCGCTTCCTTGGCGCGCGATGCGATGATGGTGCGGCGGCTCATGTCTGGGCTCCTTCGCTTGCGCGGCGCTCTTGGTCCTTGCGCATTTCTTCCTGCGCTTCGATCTTGGCGTCGACGAAAGCGGTGAAGCCCGCCTCGCGCTTGCGCATTTCTTCCTGCGCTTCGACAGCCTGCTTCAGTGAGAAATCGAGGACGCAGCGGCCCTCGTGGTGCGTGACTTCGATCTTGGCGTCGACGAAAGCGGTGAAGCCCGCCTCGCGCGCCAGGCCGCAGAAATGGTAATCCTCGCCGTTCTCGACGAAGAGCTGCTCGGCCGGGATCTCCATCTCGGCGATCGCGTGCGCGAACATCGGATCGTCGTCGAGATTCACCGGCTCAAAGCTGTAGGCGAAATACTCGCGCAGATGCCGCCAGACTTCGCGCGGGCATTCCTTGGACAGGAACGGCCGCGCCTTGCCGGCCGCCGCGACCGCTTCGAACACAGTGCGGCTGGCGCGCATGAAGCCGCAGGCGAGTCCCGCGACCTCCATGAGGCCTGTCTCGTCGTCGACCTGGCCCCCGCCCGGCAGCGACTTCCAGGCCAGGTGCGCGCCGTCGCGCCAGTGTCTGATGCGCCCTTGGGGCGCAGCGCCCACGAGCTCGCAATCGCCGCGCATCACGCGGACGAAATCCGAGTCTGAAAAGCCGATGTCGCTGTCGACGAAGACGATCTCGTCGGCGCCGATCGCGAGCGCCTGCGCCACCAGGATGTTGCGCGCGCGCGGCAGCACCGGCGAGCCGACGCCCTCGATATAGTCGAGCTTCCAGCCGAACGCGGCGGCGGTCTTGAACGCGGTGCGGATAGCCCTCGCGTGTGCGGCGTGTTCGCGCCCGTCATATTTGGGCGTCACGATGACGATGTGTGTGCCAGGGGGTTTTTGCATGGCCGCCACGTTGGCGCGCGCGCAGCGCGCGAGGATTGGCGCATGCGCGCAAAAGGAAAGCGGCGCGAGGATCGCTCCCCGCGCCGCCGCCCCCTGCCTACGCGTCGATCAGTAGACGCGCGGGATGTAGGTCACTGCGCAATGCGCCTTGCCCGTGGTCGGGGTTGAGCCCGTCCAGATGTAAGACGCATAGACGTCCTTGTTCGCCGTCAGCGGCGCCCTCGGGAACGCCGCCGAGTAGCCGCCCGGCGTGCCTTCGGTGAAGGTCGAGGACGTGGCCAGGTCGTCGAGACCTGAGTCGCCCTCGATGCCGATCGACAAGATGTTCGTCGAGCCGGCGTTGAACGCCGTCTCGATGTTGCCGCCGGCGGTGACGATGAGCGCGCCCTTAGGGAGCGTGCCCATCAGGAAGCCAGCGGCGAGGCCGCCGGCCGTCGTGTCGTCGTCGAAATTCACCGTCCGCGCGATGAAGTGCACGTGCGGATGGTGCGTCGCGCGAGGAGTTCTGGCAGTCATGTGTGCGCCCTCCCCTTAGATCGCGTTCGTGGCGTAAGACGAGATCACGATCTTCCCGAAGTCGGTCGAGTTGAATCGCGTCGCCTTGATGCCGAAAATGTTCTGCAGGTTTTGACCGACGCGGCGCTTGTAGTCGAACAGCTCCTCGTTGATCTTCCACTCGTTCGGCCCGTAGCCCTTGCCGAAGGCGAGAGCCAGAGCCTGCGCACCGCAGAACACCGCGCGCTTGACCGTCGTCACCGCCGCGCCCGCCGTGGAAATGCCATTGCGGATGAAGCGGCTCTCGTGAAAGACGGTATTGTTGTACATGCCGAGGGCGCCGGTGAAGATCGGGTTGTTTTTTGAATCTTCCTTGCCCGCCAGCATGCGGTTGTAGATGTCGAGCCATTGGCTGCCCGACGTGGTGCGAAGCTGCGTCACCTGCGTCGGGTGCAGGAAGCAGACATAGACGTCGCCGACGCCCTTGACCTTGCACGGACGGATCGGCGGCAGGCCCTGCGAGGAGCCGGTCGTCGCGATTTCCCGCGCGTAGTCGATCATCTTCAGGGTGAATTCGTCACCCGAAGAATCGAGGTCGGTGTCGTCGGTGGTGCCGGCTTCGGTCCACAGACGCCGCCCCGTGGAGGGCGCGTTGATCGTGTTGAAGCCGTTGTACTTGCTGCGGGTCTCGAGCGAGTAGCCGCAGAGGTGGTTGAAGGCGATGGTGTCGAGACGTTCCGCCGACCAATCGACAAGCGCGTCGTTGGCCTGCATGCCCACGTCCCAAGGCACTCGCTGGTCAGAGATGCCCTTGAAGCGCGAGACCGCATGGGAAAGCTCGTTGATCGTGACCGTGTCCGTGTAGGTCACGATCTCTTCTTCGTTGCCTTCCTGGCTTTCGTTCTCATCGACGCCGTCGCCGGTGAGCTTCATGCGGAGATTGATGACGACTGAATCGCCGCCGCCTTTCTCCGTTTCCGGATTGATGCAGCCGAGGCTGTTCGTGTCCTCGCCCAGGAACTTAGAGATCTGGGTGGCCGCGATGGATTCCACCGCGACGCGCTTGGACCAGAACTTGCCGACTTCCGCATCGCCGGCGAGATAGTGTTTCGCCGCCATGTGCGTGATCCTTTTCAGGTTGGGTTTCGGTGTTCGGTCCCGCGCCTCACGTGCGCGCGGTAAGACGGGCGGCGCGCAGACGGGTGCGCCGATCCGGGCGGAGCGCCTGACGCGTGCGCCCCGGAAACGGGCCCCGATGACGTCCGGGGCCAAAACGAAAAGCCCGCGCAGGATGCGCGGGCTTCAGGTCGGTGGGGATTGTCGGGCGGGCGCGATCGCCCTACCCGACTTTGCGGCCGAGCTGCTTGGCGAGGAAGTTTTCGCTCCAGCTCTGGAAGGCCGCGCCCGAGAGCTTGAGGCCTTCGGCCATGTCTACCTCGCCTGTGCCCGCCGGCGCGCCAGGCGCAGCCAGGGGCGAAGCGGCCGCCAAGCCGGCTTGCACCATCGCCAGCGGATTCGCGGCCGCGGGCGCCGCACCTGGCGCGGCCGCTCCCGGGAGCGCCGGAGCCGGCGTCGGCGCTGCGCCTGGCGTGTAACCCATGGCCTTGGCCGCGGCGTAAATAAGCGCCGCCGGGTTTTGGCCCGCGCTGATCGCGTTATTCGCCGCCTGCAGCACTTCGAAGGTGAGCGCGCGTTTGGCGCCGACCTCATCGAGGTGCGGGTGCATCGCCATAACCTGCTTGGTGCGCGCTTCGACATAGAAGCGATAAGCCGGCGGATAGTCTGGCGTGATCGCTTCGAAGTCGGCCTCGTGGTCGCGGAGATCCTGCGCCAGGCGCTGCACGCGCTCGACGCCCTGCATCTGCACGACGTTGTTGCGCTCGGCTTGTTCGCGCCGTTCGTTGGTCAGGCGCTCCATCTGTTCGCGTTCGGAAAGCATGCCGTTGGCGAATTGCGCCAAGAGTCCCAGCACCGCCTGCGGATTGTTGGCGACGTCGGCTTCCGTGATCTGACGCAGGACCTGCGCAGGCTGCGGCGCGAAGCCGGGCTGACCAGGTTGGGCCGGCGCGCCGTTCATGCGCGCCATCATGGTCGTCATCAGCGTTTGGAAATTCTGCTGCATCAGCGCGATCTGCTGCTGCTGGGCGTTGTACTGCTGCTCGAGCTGGGCGCGATCGCGTTCGGCGGCGCGCGCACGCGCGCGCTCGGAGGCAGTGGCCGCTTGTTGCTGACGGAAGCGGTCCTCGGCCGCAGCGACCGGATCGAGCGGCGCTGGAGGCGCGCCAGGCGCAGCATCGGCCGCCGGCGCGGCTCCTGGGGCTGATGCCGGCGCTCCCGGAACCGGCGCGATCGCCGCGGTCGCCGGCGCTGCAGGAACGCTACTTGGCGTTGCCGGCGCCGCACTTGGAGCAGCGGCCGGGCTCGCCGGCGGTGTTTCCGCGCCGATGCCTTCGGGCGGTTCGGGACGGTTCTGCAGCGCGGCGAGTTCGTCGGCGAGGGCCATGGCTTTTTCCTTTTTAGCGGGGTTGTGGTTGGGGACGGTGAGCGTGGCGATCGGCCAGCATGTCGAGTGCGCGGATGCTCACGGGTACGGCGCCGCCTTCATCGCCTTGTGCTGCCAGTTCTGGAACATCGCGGCCGCGCGCATGCGATCGGCTTGCGCCATCGCCTCCTCGCGCTCACGGCGGCGATGAGACGAGCCTTCCTGGATCGCCAGCACGGACGGCGTTACCGCCATCGACGAGAGGAGCGGGATCCGCGTGCTCGCGATGTCGGCCGCAAGCGCTGAGCTCATCAGCGGGCCGACCATGGCGCCGGCCTCGCCGCCGCCCATCGCGCCCTCTTCGTAGCTGCCGCCTGGTTTGCCGCGTTCGGCGGAGCCGCCAATCATCGCGCCCGCGCCGCCACCGACCGCAGACGACAAGCCCAGGAATGTCAGGAGGTCGAGCAGATCGCCGCCGCGGCTGTGCTGCGCTGCGCGCATTGCGGTCTTCCAGGCCGGCTGCGCGGCGCGCCCGCCATCGACCAACAGATCGAGAATGCTCATCTTAGAACCCTCCCCCCGGGCCTGGTTGCGGGGACTGCTGCGGATAGGGCTGCGGCGCAAGCGGCCGCGCGGGGCCCGCGAAGCGCATGAGGTTGGCTTCGCGCTGGCCTTGATGGTTCATCGCGGCCTGCTGGAAATTGAGCACCTGGTCGCGCGCATCCAGGAGCACGCGCTGGGGTGCGAGCTGCGCCTCGGTGTGAGCTTGCTCGGCCTGCGCGGCCGCGCGCGCCGCTTCGCCCTGGGTCTTCTGCACGCCGGCCTGCGCGGCGGCCATCTGCAGCTGCTGTTGGGGGTTCGGCGGCTGTTGGGCGGCCTGTTGCTGCATCTGGGTGTAGAGCGAGCGCAGCTTGTCGACGAAGCTCTTCGGGAAGGGGCTGTATTCCAGGATCGCGAAGATCACTTCGGGCGGCATGCCCATCTCGAGCATGCCTTTGATCATCGGCGCGCCCTGCACAAACGTCGCCCAGGTGCGCTCGACCTGGTTGGGGCCGGCCGGCGCTTCATCGACGATGACGTCGAAGCGCGCGGTGGCGGGGTCATGCACGAGCGGGACGTAGCGCTCGAGGCCGTTCTCGCCGGTGATGCGCACCAGCCGGTTGTCGGCCATGTATTTGCTGATGTGCTTGAGGAGCAAGCGCCCCTGCAGCTTGCGATAGCGCCGCAATGAATCGAAGAACACCGCGAGCACGCCATAGGCGGCCTGCTTGCGCTGATACTCAAGCCCGATCGGCTGGTCGCGATCGGAGATCCCCAGCATCTCGCGATTGACGCCGGTGACTTGGGCCACCGCGTTGTTGGCGATCTGCAGCAAGCGGTCCGCGATCGCCGGGAACGGCGGCGCCGGTTTCGGCTGGATCTTGTTGTTGGAGATGGCGCCGTCGGCGACGGTGGTGATGGTGTCCGCGCCCGCCCAGCTTTCCTCGAAAGCGTTCTGGTCTTCGGTCGCCCCCTCCTCCATGAGGATGCCGCCCTTGGCGTTCTTGCCGAAGATGCGGTCCATCTGCAGCATGAACTTGTTCGACCAGCGCTGCGGATCGATCATCGCGCGCACGACGCCATAGGGCATGCCGGTTTTGCGATCGAACTTGCCGGTGATGTATTTCTTGGTGAATTCCTCGTCCGGCAGATCCATGACCTGCACGCGATCGCCGGCGCGGAACGCGCGCTTCCAGACGGTGCGATTGATGGTCGCCGAATTGAAGAGCCGCGGGTCGCGGACATCGATCCCCTGCTCGCGGAATTTCTGCACGTCGGCCGCGCTGAATTGCTGCACGCCGCCGTGCGTGGGATCGACGACGAACGTGATCGGCACCAGCTCCTTCCACTGGTATTCCATGATCTCGATTTCATCGTCGCCGCAGACGGTGTCGCCGTAGGTCTTGTCCTTGGCGTCGGGATCGTAGCGGGTCTCAGGGTTGTTGATGTGGGGCCCGCCGTCGCTCTCGATCGACGTTGAGCTCGCGGCCTCGAACAGCGCCGGGAAAAGCGTGCGCGCTTCTTCCTTGTCGTAGCGGCGCGTGCGCTTGTCGTACTTTGCGTCGACATAGTTCGCCTTGCGCGCAGCGGTGTCGACTTCGATCTTGTCGGCGATCACGTCGATGCGATCGACCACGCTCATGCCGGCCTGGTCGGTCTCGTAATCCATCCGCGTTTCGGTGCACCCGAGCCCGCAGATGAGCGTGTCGCGGAAGGCCTGGCTCTCTTCGTCGCCGGCGTCGCATTCGTCGCGGCACCAATCGGCCGCGCCGGTGTAGAGTTCATTGACACCCGCATCGCCGAGCTCGCGCGGGCTGTATTGGACCTGTTGTCGGTTGGTGATTTCCGCACCCGAGATCGCCGAGACCATCGGGTCGACGGAATTGAACACCGCGGGACTGGCGGTTTCGTCCTCTTCCTGGAGCGCCTCGATCGCTTCGTCGGGCCATTGATGCCCGGCGGTGACGTCGTACTCTTCGCGCGCTTGACGCCGCCAGGCCGGCCACTTCTTGGCGAGCGCTGCGTCCCATTTGTTGAGCTTGCGCAGAAGCGCTTCGTCGCCCGGCTGCCCGTAGAGGTTCGGGGCCGCGCGCTGCGCCAAGGGCGCGCCAGGCATCGGGGGAACGCCGGGCGCGCCGTAGCCCATGCCTGCGCCCATCACGCCGTAGCTTGACGGCGGGCCTCCGCCCGGCCCTCGCGTGTAGGCGCCGCCAAAATCCATCGACATGAGGACGGAGCATGCGGGCCGCGCCCACGCCGAGGATTGAAGCCCCGGAATGATGTCGGCCCGCAGCGAGGCGCGCCACGGGCCGACACTGACCAGGAGAATTGACGGATCGCTTCCTACATCGCGGTCTCCTCTTGGCTTTTGCCTCTAGGACCCCAAGAGCGTCCGCCCCGGATCCGCCGCGAGGATTAGCCCGCCCAATGACGCCCGCCGCGCGCACGCGCTTGGCTGCGGCCGGGTTTCCGTGCGGGCTTGGCGGGCGCAGCCGCCCCGCCTCCGCGCTCGAGCTCCTCGAGCTTCAGCATGCCGGTCCGGAGCGCATCAGCGCCGTGGCAATTGATGTCCTTGCGGGGCTGGTTCATCCACACGCCTAGAACCGGATTCCATTGCTTGCGATAATTTTGCAGGCGCTGGCGGCCATCGAACGTGTTCTGGTCGTCGAACACCATGCGGCTGAAATTGAGACGCACCTTGCCGATGCCGTCATCGATGACGCCCGGCGTGCCTGGCGCCACCTCGAGCTTGAAGCCTTGCGCCTCGAGGAATTGCCGCCGGCTCGATTTGCGCACCAAGTCGCGTACCTCGACGTCGTGCGGCACGGCCATCTTGCCCCACGTGTAGGGCAGCCGCAGGATGTCTTGGATGCACTCCTCGAGCGATGAATCCTGCCATTCCATGTAGCGGATGAGGCGGAGCTCGCGACGATAGATCTGCAGAAACCAGCAGGCCATGTAATCGTCGAGACCGAAGTCCCACATGGTGATGACCGGCAGCGCGCTCTCATGCGGCACGCTGCGGATCCTCCCCTCTTCGCGGGCGCGCGCGAGCTGCAGCGAATAATACGCGCCCTCGATCGCGGTGAAGAACGGCTCTTTAGGCGTCGACGGGAATTCGCGGTAAATGTCTTCGCCGAGGAGCTCGGCCTTCTTGGCGTAGAAGGCTTTCTGGCCAGCCGTCAGTTTGATTCCGTGCTCAATCCGCAGCCGCTCAAAATAGGCCATGAGCGTTGCGCTGATGATGACGCCGGCGGGATCGAGCGAATAGCTCCCACGCGTCCACCACGGGAAGAAATGCAGCTTGAAGTCCAGGAGCGAAAGCGGCGCGCCCTGCTCGGCCTTGGCGCGCGCGACCTCGCACATCTCGAAGAACGCGCCCTCGTTGCCCTCCGCGGTCGATTCCACGATGATCGTCTGGCCCGCGTGCACGGTGTTGAAGGCGCCGGTCTTGATTTCCTTGGCCTTCGCCGGCGTCCGCGCGCAGATCTTGCCGAACTCGGTGACGAGCAGCCATTGCAGCGTGCCGCCGCGGTGGCTGGTGTCGACCCAGATCACGCTCCCATTGGCGAAGGCGAGCTGCTGGGCGCGATCGGTGGTCGCGGGCCTGAGCGTGCGGATGAGCGCCGGCAGCCGGTCATAGACGTGCTTGATCTTCGTGGTGAAGAGCTTCTCAGCGTCGTCGAGCGTTTGCGCGATGATGCCGGCCTTGGTGTTGGAATTGAACAGGCACGCATCCAGGATCAAAACGCACACGAGCGTCGTGAAGCCGAGCTGGCGGGCCTTCAGGATGATGTTGAACGAATGCGCGTCCTCGAGGAACTTGCGCTGCTCATCATTGAGCTTGAACGCAATGACGCGCCCGTCTTCGGTCTCAACGGTGTAGAGATTGTCGAGCCGCCAGAGCCGATCGCCGAGCTTGGCGACGATCGCCTGGTCGTCGATCGTGTCAGAAACATCGGTGGTTTTTTCTGACAGGCCGGCCATGGCCTAGCTCTTCGTGGGCGCGCTTGACGCCGGCGGCACCAGCGAGCGCGTGCCGCCATCGATGAGATCGAAGAGCTGCTTCAGCCCCTCGACCTGGTGCGCGCCATTGGCGCCGGTTCCTTTGACGATGCGCGCGTTGGTGAAGCTCTCGCCCACTTCGCGCGCCGCGTCGTTCAGGAGCTCGTTGGCCAAAGCGATGTTGCCCGCGCTCTCGGCCTTGCGGGCCATGCGCTCGCGGATCCTGAGGCGCACGGCCTTGTTGGCGATCGGGATCTCGGCCTTCTCCTCGAGAAAGGCCTTGCGCGTCGTTTCGAAGAGCGCCTTCCATTGCTTGGCGAGCGACTTGCCCGCGGCGCGCTCGGGATTGTAGGCCTCGACCGATTGCACCGCGATGTCGACGCCGAACTCAGCCTTGAGCGCTTTCTGCACCTGGCTCGGCGTGTCGAAGCACGCGAGCGACGTCACCACGAATTCCTTCTGGTCGTCGCTCAGCTTGCTCTCGAAGGCCTGGGGTGTTTGGAGCGTTTCCGAACCATTCCCTTTCAGGCCGCCATCAGGTCGCGCGCGAGCGCGCGTAGCTTTATCCCGCGCGGGTTTCGCCGCGCCCGGTTTGTTCTCTGACTCGGTGATCGGCTTTTTCGCCACTCACACCCCGCCCTGCAGCTTGGCGCCCTTGGCGCCGTCCTCGTGGCAGTGGCGCACGATGTCGCGCGCGACTTGCGCGTTGGAATTGTGCAAGAGGCGCGTCGCGCCGTCTGGCGCGACCATGATCAGCACGAACTTGAACCGCGCCGGCAGGATGGCCGCGACGCCCTGCGCGATGAGCTCGGCGATGTCGTCGAAAGACACGTGCACGCCGACCTTAGCTTGGCGGCGCATGCGGTCGAGCGGCTTGCCGGATGCGTCGAGAAGACCTGCCATCACCGTCTCCGTTGGAATTCGACGCCGGCGACGAAACCGAGCGCGAAAATGAAAAACGCAATCGCAATGGGAGGCAGCACGCTCATCCGCCAAACCCTTCCCCGAGCCGCGCGATCGCCGCGGCGTTGACCGCGCGCGCCATGCCGATCAGAAACCGCGCCTTGAGGCGCTCGCCGCCGGCATGGGCGGCCAATGCCTCCTGCAGCAAAACAACGAGGCGATGGGTGCTCATGGCGCGCCCGCCAATTGGATGATGGCCTGGCGCGCCAAGGGCGAGCCCACCTCGACGATCGCCGTCTTGGCCGGGCACGCATCGATGCGCGCTGCGCCCACGTGCGTTTCATCGAGCGCGAAGGCCCGCAAGCCGTAGTCGCGCGCGAATTGGATAAGTTCCTTGGCCGCTTGGTCGATCGATTGGGTCACGCCGCTGCTCTCCCTGCGCAGGTTCCGCACGCTTCCCAGAGTTTCCCCTCCCCGCCCCTTTGGCCGATCTCGGGCGTCTGGCGTCCCGCTTCGATCAGTCTTTCGAGTTCCGGTTTGTCGCGTCCGCCATAGCGGCGCACCACGCCGATGAATTCCTCGACGTCGTGCGGGCGCATGGTGAAGACGGGCCGGCCGAGCTTGTCGAATTTAGGCTGGCCGAATTCGTCCTTGGCCTGGCCCGCGTGATAGAGCTCGTGCTCGACCAGCGCGCAAAATGCGGCATCGCTCATCTCGGCGGCCGCCATGGCGTCGATCGTGATCAGAAAATCCGGGCAATGCCCGAACCAGCGCCGGATCTGCAGCGTGGCGCGATCGCGCCGCCAGCCTGAGCCCGACGGTTCGCCAGGCTCACAGGTTCCAAGCACGCGCCGGCCGCGCCCTTCATTCAAGGCGTTGGTCCACAGAAAGCCGATGGTCGCGACCTCGAGGTGCGCGTGGTCTGGATTTTCAAGCGGCGCGCCCGCATCGATGAAGCTTGCCCGCGCCCAGGCCGCGAGCGCCTCGCTCGGCTCGAACGTCGCATGCTCGTCGCCGTCCAACAGCGCTTGCGGGGGGCGCGGCCGCTCGAGCGCGCGTCTCGCTTTCGGGTATTCCAGCACGGCCGCCATGGTCGGAAATCTGCCCTTCTCCCCCCGCAAGGGGAGAAGCCCGACGGCCGTCACCGCGTCAGTTTGGCGATCGAGCGGTCCGAGATGGCGACGACCTTCACGCCCGCCTGCTGCAGGATGAGCCGCCAAGCCGAGAGCCCGAGCGCGATCAGCACCACAGCATGCTCGTCGCGGCGCTTCAGCCAGGCCGCAATCGCCTCGGCCGCGCCTTCGTCAGCGCCGATCGCCGGGAAGGCGAAGCGCTCGATCGGCGCGTCGGGCGGGCCGTCGCAGCGCGTGATGCTGGCGACGATGCCGGAGTCGTTGGGCTCATCGAGCGCAAACATCCAATTGGCCATGCGCTTTCACTCCCGGGCTGGAGCGTCGAGATCCTTGTAGGGCGGCGCCAGGCCGCAATTGACGGCGATGCCGTTGATCTTGCGCCGGCGCGCGAGTTCGGCGTCGTCGAGTTCGGCGCGAGATCCGGCGCGGATCCAGGCGAGCGTGCCGCCGGCGGCGCGGATCTCTTCGCGCCGCGCGCGCACTTCTTGTCGGTTGGGCCAGCGTGTGTTCATGCTTGCGCCTCCGCTTTCAATTTGCGGCACTCGTCCTGCAGCGCCGTGTAGCTCTCATCATCCCAATCATCGGGGTTCTCGAGCCCCAGGTTGGCGCGCGCCTGGCGCGCAAGCGACCAGCCGAAGCAACGCGCGATGCGCTCAAAGCCGGAGGTCGATTGCGCCCAGCGTTCGCCGCGCGCATTGCGATTGCCCCGCGTCACCTATCCGGCCCACTGCGTTTGCGCTTCCGCGCGCCTCGGCGGCGGCGAAGCGCCCGCCGCTTCGCGACGATGCCAGAGGTGTGCGACCTGGCGCTCAAGCAAAGCCAGGCGCTGCACTTCGATCTTCTTGATCGTGGTGAGCTCGACGAGCGCCTTGGCGACGTCGCGCTGCTCGTCGGCGATTTCCTTAAAGCGCTTGTCGCCGCTGGCGAGCCGTTTGACGATGTTCTCGACCCGCTCGTAAAGCCGGCCGCCCAGAAAGGTGAGGCCCAATAGCCAAACGAAGACGCCCCAGGCAAGCGCGGGATCGACGTGATCGAACATGGGGGCGAAGCCTGGCGCGTCCGCTCAGCGTGTGGATTGCGAAGAGCTAGCCGGATCGGCCCAGGCCGCCCGCAAAGACAGGCGCGGTCGCGTCGAATGAATTCGCAACCGGTTCGACCAAAGCCGCCAAACGGCGCGCCTCGGCCTCTGCGCCGGGCTGCACCGCCAAGGCGCGCCAAAAACAAGCAGCCGCGAAAGCGGCGGTCGGCGCCGTTTTTAACACCAGGCGCCAGGCCTTCGAGCCCGCGACTTCGAAAGCGCCCTCGACCGCGGTCGTGAAGCCGGCTGTGTCGAGGACTTGCGCCAGGCGCTTGCCGATCTGGGCGAGGTCGCATTTGACCGCGTGCCCGATGATCGACACGCGCGCCTGGCCGCGCGCATTGGCCTCGCCGGTGATCTCCGCCCCGCGAAGCAATTTCCGCGTCAGGGGCGAAGCGTCGAGCAAGAGCGCGGCCGCGGGCATCGGCGGCGGCGCTTGCGCCAACGGCAGGCCCGTCGCCGGCGCGCCGGGATCGCGCGGCGCATCCATGGCGATCGCTTGCGCCGCGGCCGCCAGCGCGCGGTTGAAGTCCTGCGGGGTGAAGCGCCCGTTTGGCCCCGAAGCCTTCAGCGTCGCGTCGAGCACGCGCCGGCCAGGCTCGAGCGCGCGGCGGAGCTTGTTGAATTTCACGCGCCGGCTTTCAGCGATGAACACCACGAGCGCCTCGAGCGCGCCGCTCTCTTCGTCGCGATGATCCCAGGCGCGGCGGAAGGAATTGCGCGACGTCGAGCGGTCGCGGCGCATGGCGATCGCCACTTCGGTCGAGCGGCCGCGATCGATCTCGAGGAGCACGTGCGTCACCAGATGCCGCACCCGCTCGGTGCGCGCCTGGCCACGCGTTGGCGCGAACACCAGAGCCGGCTCGACGTCGAGGAGATAGCCAAACCGGCAGGCGAGCTTCCAGGCCTGGGCTTTCAGTTTTTCGATGCGCGCCTTTTTCTCGGCGGCGTTCTCGGTGCGCTCGCGCTCCTTGGCTTCCGCGCGCGCGGCCGCTTCCGCAAGATCGACGCGCCGGCGCTTCTTGGCGCGCCGACCCCCTCCCTCCCCCGCTCGCGGGGGATGAGGCTTGCCGCCGCGCGGGCGGAAATGCGCGCGCCTGCGCTTCATCCGCGAAACACGAACGGCGCCGGAGGTTCACCCTTGAGATGATTGAACCGCAGCGTCTTGTTGTGGATGGGGCCGATTGGGAACCGGTCGTCGGGATTGAGCGGCGTAACGCTTTCCTCGCACGTGATCTCGAGAATCGGGTCGCCCCGAAATGTGTAGGTCGTCGTGTCGCCCTTTTTGCGCGAGTCAACGCGGCCGCTGTAGAGGTCGACTGGCGTGCGGTCGATCAAGCGCAACGCATGCAGCAAGTGGTATTCCGTCGCCTCGCGAAACGCCTTTTCACGCCGCTCGCGGTCCTTTGTGGATTCGTCTGTCATCAGCCGGCCCACTCCCACGTGTCGGCGCGCTGATAGATGCGGTAACCAACCTGCGGCAAGACGATCGTGATCGATCGCACGACGCCGTGCGATATTCCTTCGAACTCATCCTGAATGTAGGCGCGATGACCCTTGCGGCTCATCTCGTTAAACGTCTCGCGCACCCCGTCCTTGACCTGTTGTGCGAGCGACTCCCCGATCTTCACTTCCAGGTCGCGCATGCGATGGGCCGTCAGGCCGACCGCCGCGCGATCAAGCGCGCGCTCGAGGCCGGGTTCGCTAATCGCGCGCATGACGCGATCTTCGCGCTGCTGCGCCTGGCGTTGCTCAAAGCGACGCACGCGCTCCTCGACCGCCTCACGTTCGCGCCTAGCCTTTGCGTCGGCGCGATCATCCATGTCGGCGAGGAAAGCTTGGGTCCAGTCCATCATGCGCGACTTCCTTCACTCCTAAGGGCCGCCGCAGCCATGGCGATCCACTTCTCTCGTTGTTTGGCGCCGGCCTTCTGGAACGCTTCGCCAAAGAGCCCTTCGGCCAAGCCAATCGCGCTCGCGCGCATCACTTCTGGCGAGAGCGCGCCAAGGGCGGCGATCGCCAGAAGTGCGGCGATGCGGCAGCACTCTTCCTGCGTCTGGGGGCCCTGCCGGCGAAGCCTCTCTTCCGCGAGCATCGCAATCGAGCCGCTCATGCCGGCGCCCTCCCGTTGTCGGCGTCATCAGCGTCGCGCGCATCGATGTAGGCCAGCACGTCGGCGACCGTCTTGAACGGAAACGCGCGCCCCGGCTTGCCGTCGTGCGCCGCCCACGTAATCACCGGCGCCGGCTGATCGCGCGCCTCGTTGGCCCAAAAATCGGCGAGATCGCAGTCAACGCCGCTAGCGCCCGCCATGAGCTTGTTGAGCATCGCCGTGATTCCGTCCCAGATTGGCGGGTCGACGAGCTCCGGCACGCGCGCAGAAAGTCCCGACGGATCGAGCGCTTCGATCTGATCGTTGATGGCGCGATACTTCGCCATGCGATCGCGCTCGATCTCGATCAGCCGCAGGCCCATCTCGATCAAAGCGCGCTTTTGCGGTCCAGCGATCGGGCTCATGCCGCTAGCCTCCGTTGCAATTCGTCCTGAAGGGCGCCAACCGGATCGCCGGCTTCAGCAAGCGCCAGCATCAGGTTCTGGAGTTCGGCCTGCGCCATCGGCAGCCGCGGCGCGATCGCCTGCGTGAACGCCTCGGCGTCCGCTTCGGGGAAGAAGCGCGCAAACATCGCGCGCGCTTCACGCGCGTGCGCCGGCCCTAAATGCAAGAGGCGATCGATGCGTCCCGGCCGCGTCAGCGCCGGGTCAAGGTCATCCGGGCAATTGGTAGTGACGAACAAGAGCCGTCCGTCGCCGCCGCCGAGCCCGTCGATCGCGTTCAAGAACCCGGAGAGCGTGATCCCCCCGCCCAAAAGCCCGCCCGTCGGCGAAGGTCCCCGCGCCGCCGCCATGCCCGCGACCGCAGTCAATTCGAGACGATCGTCGCCGCCATAGGCGCTGCGGCGCTCCTCCCCTTGCGCCCGCACGCGCTCGAGGTTCGGGCGTGCCTTCAGGATCTCCACGCTATCGATGTCCTCGACCACGAAGAGCCCGCGCGAGACCGGATAATTCAGCGCCGCCGCAAGCCCATCGTCGCTCCAGATCGTCGACGGGTTGATGATGAAGACCGGCATGTCGAAATGCGACGCGATGGCGAAGATGAGCGTCGTCTTGCCCGTGCCAGGCGGGCCGTTGAGGCCCCAAGCGCGCCGCCACGGAATGCCGCGCTCGGCGTACCATTGCCGGCGGCCGAGGAACGCCTCAACGTCGGCGACGATCTCCGCCTTGATGGTCTCGTCGATATAGACCGTGTCGAGCGGCCGCTTCGAGCGGCGGGCGGTTTCGTGAAAACCGGATCCCGCCCACGAGCACACCGGCACGCGGTCCATCTTTTCCTGCTCTTCGCGATCGAGCTTTTCCAAAAGCGCCTGCAGCGGTTTCGACGATCTTCCGAAAATTGTGAGCGTGATGGATTCCTGGCGCCCGAACACGCCGCCCGATGGCTGCGCCGGTTGGCGTCCGTCGCCGGCGCTTCCCGACTGGCCCTGCTGGCGGAGCTCGCGATGCACCAGAAAAAAGCGGCCGCCTTCGCGCAGGATGTGGCGCCCGGGACCAGGCGTCAGGTCGAAGCGATTGCGCTCGGCCCTCATATCCCACCAAGTGACGACGGAGAGCCGACGCGATTTCCGTGTCCAGGGATGCTTCGCCAGCCATTGCGTGAGGCGATGAAACGGCATGTCGTCGCCTTGCACCACGAGCGAGGTGGTGAATTGCGCCTCGATCAAGCCGATCACGCGCCCGGGCAGCGCGCGCGCTTGGTAGCCGATCCAGCCGATGAGCCCCAGCACCAAAGCGCCCGACGTCATCGCCGTCGCGGCCTCGTTGTGCAGCACGTGCTGGAAAACGGATTTGAGCTCGTCAAACACGGCGCGTCCCCTGCCCGTCGAAATGATAGAGGCCGCTTTTCCCGAGCATGTAGCATCCGGTGACGGTGACGATCGTTCGCCAGCCGATCTCAGGATCTAACTGCGCGATCGTGGTGACGTCTGGCCCCTCGGCGAGATCGACGCCTATGAAACGCTGCGCTGGCGGCGGCGCGGGCAATGCCGGCGCGATCGCCGCCGCGGTCGAGGTGAAGAGAAAGCTGCGGCGGTTCATGCGCCAACCCCGATGGCTTGCAGCGCCGCGGCGAGCTCACGATCGCTCGGGAGCCGGAGCTCGCCCTCGAGCGCCAGCAGCGCGCGCTGCTCATAGGCCTCCGCCGCGCGCTGCAGGGTTTCACGCCCGGCCTGAAAGCGCCGCAGTCGATCAAGCCGCGCCCAAGCGCCCGCGGTCACGTGCCGCGCGCGCGGCCGCATGCGTCGCCGGCGGATCATGGTTTGTCTGCCGGCGCAGCGCGCTTCCAAGTCCACGAGTCCCAGCCGCCGTGACGCACGCGGTCCTTCAGCACTGAGCCGACGAGCACGCCGACGCCTTCCGCAATCGAGCTGCACGGACCGGTGGTGATGCCAAAGGTCGCGTCATCGCCGCAGTCCCAGGAATTCTCGCCCTTGCCCGGGAAGGGAATGCCTTCGGGAAGCTCGATGCTCACGCGCTTCACGCGCATCGCAAATGGCCAGCGCGGGCGCCTCCAAACCCATTCGCGCAGCTCGGCCTTTGCGGAGTACGCCCGCTCGGGCATGGGCACCAGCACGTCGCGCGCTTCGATCAGTGAGTTGGTGCAGCTCCGGCGGCCAAGCACAAAATCGGCTGGGTTGAAATTGCCCTGGCGCCATTTTGGCGTTGTGCTCGACCACGACAAAGGGTCGGTCCAGAACGCCCACCACAGCGCGCCGCTATGGACGCTAATGTGAATCTCGCGATCGTCCCCATAATTGCGATACCCTCCCGGCAGCGAGACGTGGAGCGACGCGACGCCCAACCTCAGGCTAGCCGTCCACTGCCCATGCAGAATCTGCAGGCCAACGCTAAGACCTCCAGAGAGCCACGAGGTTTCGATCGAAAGAAAATCCCGGCCACGCCAGTAGCTCCACCAGCGAAAGCTTCGACGCTCAAGGGAATGGTGCGACCACCACAATTTAGGGCGATCTGATCGTGCGGTTGCGGTCATGCGCTGCCCTTCATGCCGTCGTTGCTGATGCCAGCGCCCCACCCTGCCTCCCGCGCCTTGGCGTAGAGCTCGGGCAGGATCTTCATGAAGTCGTCGAACTGCTGTTGAGCGCGCTCAGACGGACCGATGGCCAGCGCCTGCGCGACATAGTTCGCAACGCCGTCCACGTAGCCGCCGACGCTCATGCGATCGGAGACGCGGAAAACGGCATTTTGCGCCTGCATAAGGCTGCGGTGCAGAAGTACAGCTTTGTGGTGGACCGCCTCACCGCTTTCCGTCCGGAGATCGTTGATGATCGCGAGCACCAGCGACTCTGCCGCGGCGCGGACCGCCGGAGGCGCTTCGACGTAGTTCTTATTCTGCGGCTCGTCTTTCGAGATTACGCCCGTGAGCTTCATGCTCGAGGAGATCGCTTTTCCCCAACGAGCGTGATCCTTCGCGCAATCCAAGCAGACGGCTGTTCCGCCGCAATTCGCCCGCTGGCCGTCGGGGCGCTCCCACACGTAGCCGTGGCCTGTGTTTGTGCCGGGGCCTTTGCTCATAAGATCTTCCCCCTCAGAGGAGCTGGTGCGTCGTGGCCGCGTCGGCCTTGTCGGCCGCGCGCCGCACGTCGCGCCCGAACGGCGTGATCTGGGCGACGCCGCCTGGCAATTCCTCGGCGAGCCCGCGCGACAAGAGCTCGACCGCGAGCTTGTCGCCCGCCTTGAGGCGGCGATCGTCGAGCGCGGCCAACTGCTGGAGCGCTTTTGCGCTCAGGCCCGCGGCGATGGTCTCGGCGCTCATGCTCTCCTCCGTTTGCTTTCGCCGCCGCCGGCGTCGATCAGCCGGCGCGCGAGCTCGACGCTCAGGATCTCCGCGAAGCGGTCAGCGCCGGAGCCCCCGCCCCGGCCCGAGCGGCAGCGATCGACGATGGTGTCGAGGTCGACGTCGTCGAACGCCGCCTGCAGGGCTTTCCGCGTGCACGCGAAATTATGCGCCGCGAGCGTGAGGCAAAGGCCGCGGATGACGAGCCCCGAAAGCGCGCCCGGCCAATTGTTGGTGACGCTCTTGGTGATGAGCGTCAGCGCCTGGCTTAAAACCTCGGGCCCGTGCATCTCGAAGCAGCGCTCGAGGACGCCGGCCGCGAGCGTCATGCCCGCATCCATCGTGTTCGCTGGAACCGGATAGCGGCAGACGATGACGCCGGCGTCGGCGCAGACGCGCGCGACGCTGGCGGCCGGCTCTTCGCCGGCGGCGACCGCGGCGTTGAACGCCGCGAGCTTATGGACGGGCGTCACCACGGCGTTGATGGCGTTGAAGAGCGCGGCCTGGGTTTTGCGGTCGGCGTTGACGATCATCGCCGGCGCTTCGCCGAGCCCGATCAAAAGCGCGGCGGTGGCGCGGTGCTGGCCATCGACGATTGCGAAGGTCCCGTCGCCGAGCGGAGCGATGATCAGGGGCGCGAATTTACGCCACTCGAAATTCGCCGCGATCGCGATGATGGTCTGGCGGCCCTTGCGCATGATCGGCCGCTGATAGGTTTCGTCGACGACGAGGCTCGCGAGCTTGACCCAACCCATGCCGGTGCGCGCGGCATCGATCGCGGCCGCCGGCGGCGCGACCGACGGACGCACGAGCCCTTCAACGGAGAGCGCGCGCAGGCGCGCAGATGCGGGAAGCGATCTCACGGCTTCACGACCTCCCCCGCCCTGCTACTTCGGATTTCCTCACCCCCCCCCGAGGTTTCTCAACGCCCATCGCCATCAGCAGCGGCGCGTCTGCTTGCTTGGTGAAGCGCGCGCGATCGGTGCTGCGCTCGAGCACGCGGCGCTGCCCCGGCGGGATCCACAGAAACCGCGTGTGCGCGCGTGAGCCTCGGCGCCATACAAACCAGGCATAGGCAGTCGCCGTCGCGCTCTGCGGGCGCCATTCGCCTTTCGTCATCGGCACGCGCTCGGCGAATTGCGCGATCGCGAGCGGAGGCCGGTCGCGGAAAATGGCCTCATAGCGTTCCTGGGTCTCGGCCCAATTCGACCGCAGCAAGAGCGCGGTGAAGCGCGCTTCGTTCAAAGCGCGCAGCGCAAACTCGTCGGCCTTCGCGAAGGGCGGGTTGGTGATGATCCAGTCGATGCGGCCGCCCTTGCCGGCCGGGCTCTCGATCACATCGAGGCCTTCGCCGATGAAGCTCCCCACGCCCTGCGCTGCACCGCATCCGCGACTACCCGGAAGCACCAGGTCGTAATCGTGAACATCGGAGGCAAACACGCGCGCGGCGTATTCGGCCAGCACCAACGCCATGTGCCCTTCCCCGCACGCCGGCTCCCACACGAAGGCGCCGTCGAGATCGAGCCCGAGCTCGGGCAGCACCAATTCGACGAGCGCACGCGTCGCCCATGGCGGTGTCGGAAAATAGTCGAGCGCATCGGGCGGACTCTTGCGGGCGTTGGCGATCGCCAGGCCCGGCTTGAAGCCCTTGCGGATCGCCGGCAGACGTGGCGTGTACGTCGCCGTCTTGATCTTCGCGCGCCTCGCCATCACGAAACTCCCGCGGCGAAGAGATCATCGAGATCAAAACGACGAATGTGATAGCCCCGCCGCATTTGCGCGTAGGCGCGCCGCGCCGCGTCAGCGCGACGATCCAAGAGCGCGATCTCTTCGCGCGTCAGCCAAGCGGTTTCGCCGTTGGTGAAGGTCGCGGCGTGGAGCACCACGCCTTGCGGCGTGATCAGCGCATCGGGCTGCACGACGGACTGTTTTGGGGCGCTCATCCGTTCTTCCGCAGCGGCGGATGCAGGCGGGTGTCGAGGCTTTGCCGGAGATCGCTCGCTGGGCCCTTGCCGCCATTGGGGCCCCAGACGCGCTCTTTCACTTCGCGCCTCAGCGCATCCCACGGGCCAAACGGCAAGCTTTGCGGCGGCGCGACGCTGTCGATCGCGGCCGCGCTTTCCCCAGCCCCTTCTCCGCCTGGTCCAGTACTCTCCTTCTCAGAATAGGACTCCCTATTCTCTATTGCCGCCGGCTGTGCTGACGGCTCAGCTGCAAGCTCAGCTTGCGCACGGCCCTTGTTTTTCGCGGCCTCCCTCACTTTTTCGCGCAAGTCTGGCGCGGGCGTCGGCAATGTTTCACGTGTTTTTTCGCGCGTTTCCCGGAACGATGCCCCAGACGATGCCGTGAGCGCGCGATTGCGCGCTGAGGCCGCCCCGCCCTTGGCGCCGGACGCTGCGCGCTCGCCCAGGAAGGCGCGGTTGGCGATGATGGCGTCGTTGGTGAAGGCGTCGGCGATGAAGCGATCGGAGAGCGTGATCATCCCGCGCTCCGCCAATTCGGCGAGCGCGGCCTTGGTCGCGCGCGTCGACATCTTCACGTGCGCGCCAAGCCATTGCGGATCGTTATGGATCGGCCCGTCTTGATCCCACATGAGATCCATGATGAGCCGCCAAAGCCCGTAGAGCGGCGCGTCGAGGCGCGCATGGCGCGCGCGCTCGAGGATCCTGCGCGTCTGCTGGGGATGATATTCGTCCAGCGGATCGCGGCTCTTGACGCGCCGGGTCACGGAACGAAAGGCGATGCGATTTCCGCAACGCCCCTCTTGCATGAGCCGTAGAAGCGGCCCACCTTGTGATTCGGTTTCATCTGACAACACCTTTTTGCCCCGGGCTCGACGGCCCGGGGTTTTTGTTTTTGGTTTCGGTTTGCGCATGGGCGTCACGCTCGCGCGCGATCGCCCTGCGGGGAATGCCGCGACGACATTGGTCGGCGGCTTCATGCGTCCTCCTGGTGAATTCTGCGCACGACATTGTCGTCATCGATGCGCGCCGCGCCCTTCGAGACGAGCCGCTCGAGCGTGCGGCGCGTTTGCTTAAGCGTGAGCCCGGCCTTTTCCGCGAGCCCATCGAACGCATGCGGCAGCGCGGCCAGCACCGCTTGCATGTGCGCGCCAGGCGCGCGCCGGCGCGCATGCTGATCGGGTCCGCGCAGATACCCGCGCCCGATCGGATCGCCGAAGCGATCGACCGGACGCGCGCGCAGCTCTTCGAGCGCGGCCGCAGTGCGGGCGTCGAACGCGCTCACTCGAAGCCGCGCGGGTTCTCTTCGCTTGAGGCCTGCTCAAGCTTGAGTTCCGTCGATTCCGCGGTCGCGCGCGGCGTTTCAAACGATTGGATCGCTTGAGCGACCACGATGCGCTCGCCAGGCATCTCCTCGGCTGTGGCCTTCGCCAGCCCGCAAGCCTCCGCACGATCGCCAACCTGGTCGAAGATATGGCCGCCGGCTGTCGCGATGAGGAAATAGCCAACGCCTGGCGCGAACGGCAGCGAGCGGTTCAGCGCCTGTCCCATCGCGCGGGCCCGCGCGGCGCGCAGCCCTAGGCCGGCGCCAATAAATCCGCCTGCAATAGGGCCGCCCACGCGCGCGTCTTCGAGCGTCTGCTCTCGCTGGACTTGAGCCGCCGTGTCGTTTTGACGATTTTCGTTTTGATCCATCTTCTCCTCCAAGGTCCGGTGTTCCGTTTTCCCTGGAGACGCCCCACGTCGCCTCTAGCCGCCTTGCGGGGCGGCGCTGTCGGGATGCGGTGGCGGGTCGGCGCCCCTGCCCGCCTCGCCGCGTTCGCTGCGAAGCTTGGCGAGCGCGTCCTCCACCTTGCGTTGCGAGGCGGCGCGGGGCTCGAACCGCTCCTGCTTCCAACGCTGCCAGGTGGACGGGCGGATGCCGGCGCGGCGGCAGAATTCGGCCTGGTTCACACCGAGGCGCGCCGCCTCGTCCTCAATCGCCTGGGGGTCGAACGATGTCATGGCCGGCCAGCCAAGTGCAGTTCTGCAGCTTTGTCCAGCGCAGAAGTGCAGCTTGGCCGTATGCACTTATGCGCCCTACCTAGGCCGTTGGGATGGCGGTTGATTCTTACAAGCTGGCGCTCCAGGCCTGGCTCAACGCCATCCTGGGAGAGACGGGGCTCACCCCGGCGGCCCTTGCGGAACGCGCCGGGGTGTCGCCGACTACGCTGACCCGCTTTCTGAACAATCCAGACCACGCGCATGCCCTCTCCGGCCGCACGGTGGCCCGCATTGTCGAGGCCACGGGCAAGCCCGCGCCGCCCTTTTCCGGCGCCTCCGACGAGAGCCCGGCCGAGTTCCGTCAGGATCTAGGCCCTGGCGGCCCGATTGGCGCGCGGGTGCGCGGGGCGCGCGCCGCCGACGTCGTGTTCGCTCCGGAATTTCCGCGCACCCAGTACGATCCTGGCGCGGGCGACGAATTGGCGCTTTGGCCCTTTGATCGCGCGGCTTTGCGCGCCATGCAGGTGCCGGTGCACCAGCTCGCCGTCTACACCCAGGGCGATGAGAGCATGACCCCCACGATCCAGCCCGGCGACAAGGTGCTGGTCGACCGATCGGACCGGCGCACCGGCACGAGCGGCCTTTTCGCGATCTGGGACGGCGAAAATGTCATTTTCCGCCGCGTGGCGCGCGCCTTAGGGCCCCGCGACGCCCCGCCCCGCCTGAAACTCAGCGCCGACAACAGGCTCTTCGACGACGTTGAGGCCGATGCCGACTGGGTCGATGCGATCGGGCGCGTGATCCTCATCGTTCGCAAGGTTTGAGCGGCCGCTGATCGCAGGTGATTCGCGCGGCTAATCGCCGCCGCAACGGCTGCAGTAGCGCACTTTTTGCGTACCTTTACTTACACTTGTGCACAAGTGCAGCTTTCCGTTTGACACGCATGCTGCACAAATGCAGCTTTCGTGTCCGAAGCAAGGCGCTTCGTCACGGGTTCCGCAGATGGCCAAGCCGCCCCCCAAAAAGCCCGCCGAAATCGTCGATCTCGACGCCGCCCGGCGCTCCAAAAACCCCAGCCGCAGACAACCTCCGCGCAAGCCGAAGCATCGGCGCGACCCCGCCCATCCGGCGGCCCGCAAACCCGCTGGCGATGCGGGGCCGCATCTCTGGGGGATCGCCGGCAAGCTCGACGGCGCCGCCGATCTGGTGCTCGCCGCCGTCGCCGAGGCCGGCCGCCACGCCACCCCCGCTGACCGCATCGCCGCCAAAAAGATCGCCGAGGAGATCGAGAAGCTCTCGAACCTCATCCTCACAGCCGCGCTGACGGACGTCGCCTGATGGCGGATTTTTTCATCGTCCTCGATTTCAGACCGTCGCGCTTTTTCGACTTCGACGCGGCCGAGGCCCAGCGTCAGCAGCGCGAGAAGAAGAGCGGCCGCAAGGCTTTCGTCGTGCGCTGCAAGACGCAGATCAAACCCGACGGGCTTTTTCACGATCTCCGCGATCTCACCGATGCGCTGGCGCGCGCCAAGCCCGAAGAGTTCGAAGCGCTGCGAAACCGCGCGCGCGATGCGGTGATGCGCGCCAGCGCCGCACGCGGCGGGCGCATTCCTAAAACGCCCGACGCCGACGCGAAGGCGCAGCAAATCTGATGTGCGTCGCGGTTCACACCCAGCGCGCCAAGATGGCCGCCGCCGGCGAGATCCTCGCCAACGCCGACGTGAAGCTCGACCGGCTGATCGCCTGGCTCGATGACGGCGTCGCTTGCGGCGGGCTCATGGAAAGCGCGCACGAAAGCCTCTTCGATCTCCGCGCGCTCCGCGACGAACTCAAAGCCGCCGCGCTTGAGATCGCCTGCGTGCGCACCAGCCCGAAGAAGAAACGCAAGCCCTCCCCGACGCCGGCGCAGAACGCGCCGGCCCCCACTCCAGCCGCCCCCGCCAATGACGCGCAGGCCGACGCGCTGACGCCGCGCCGGCGCGTCGCCGGCAAGATGGCAGCGGCCAACGACGACACCCCGATGCTGCCGCTCGAAGCGCCGCGGCAACCCCAGCGCAAGCGCTCCAGGAAACGCGCCGCATGACCAAACCCTCGCCGCACCTCCGCGTCGTCGCCGCCTCGGCGGCGCCCGCCGCCAAGCTGACCCAAGACGGCGCTGTCGCGCCCCAGGCGCTCACGTCGACCACGAAGGAAAAGCTCAAGCAATTCGTCGCGCGCATCGAGAAGCTCGAGGAAGAGAAGGCCGCGCACGCGAACGACATCAAGGAGACCTACGCCGAAGCCAAGTCGATCGGCTTCGACGCGAAGGCGCTCCGCGCCGTGGTGAAATTCCGCAAGCAGGACGCCCGCGAACGCGATGAGCAAGAGCAGATCCGCGAGCTCTACCTCCACGCGCTGGGTGAGATCTGATGTCCGACACCCAAGCCATCGTCGACGCTTTCGCCGCCGCGGTCGAGCGCGCCGGCCGGCTGGTGCACCAGGCCCAATTCGCCGAAGCGCACGCCGGCGAACTCACCCCTGAGCTCGGCGTCGATCTCGAGCGCGTCCGCCTCGAGAAAGCCGCAGCACTCGCCGGCGTCGCGAGCTTCGCGGCCGCCCACCAGCACACGCTGTTGCCGGAGCTTTGCAAGCCATGACCTGCTCGCGCGCCATTCCCGCCGCGATCGGCGCCAAGTTCTCGGTGCGCGCCGATCTCTTCCGCATCGTCGCCGGCTTCACCGCGCGCGACGCCTTCGCGCTCACCGTGTGCCCCGCGCTCGCCGGCGTGCGCATCGAGCCCTCCGCAGTCGGGGGCGTCATGCTCACGGCCTCGACCGGGCTCGCCTCGATCGTTGTCCGCGACCATGGCGGTCGCGCCAGCCGCGGCATCAGCGTGCGCCCGCCCTCCCCCACGCTCGCCATCGTTCGCGACGCGACGCGGGAGGCCGGCGTCGCCGGCGCATCGGCGGCGCCCCGGCTCGTGTTCGATGGGGGCCATTGCTGCTTCGACACCGCGCCTCACCAAGAACTCACGATCGAAGAGATCGGCGACCCCTTTCCGCCGTGGCGCGCGCGGCTGCCCTTGCGCGCGAAACCGGACGCGATCGCGCTGCCGGCTGGCGTCACCGAGCGCATCGCCATCGCCGCGCGCCAATTGGCGCAAGCTGCAGGCCAGGACGTCGAGCGCGCGCCCTTCGCGCGCTTCGAAACGCTCGCCGACCAGGCCGGCTCCGGGCTCATCGTGGTGCGCTTCCCCGATTGGTTCGACGCGTTCGCGCTGATCGCGCCCGACGGGTTTGAAGCGGCCGCGCCGAAAGCAAAGCCGCCCTGGACGGTCCCGCTCTGGCTTGTGTCCGGCGCGGCCAATGACGCAACGCGCGGAGAAGCCGCGGGAGAGCGCGCATGAACGACGATCCCAACAGCGTGACGCCCGACGCGGCGCGCGAAAAAGTCTGTCCGCATCTGCCGACGCCGCCCGGCGCCAAAGTTGGCGATCGCGTCGCCTGCGTCGCCGAAGCCTGCATGGCTTGGCGCTGGTCGTGGGCGACGTCGGACGGCCAAGAGGAACACGTCGAGCAGCAAGCACCGTGGGGCGATCTCATCGCCGGCGAACCGCAATCGCTGCCCATCATCCTCACCCCGCGCATCGGGGCCGAAAAAGCCGAGGCCTTCGGCGCACGCATGATGCAGCTCGTGCACGCAACGCCGCAGGAAATGCTGAAGATCGCAGACGAGATCGGGCTCGAGGCGCGCACCGAGGAGGAATGGGACGAAGGCGAGCGCGAGGAGCTCGAAGAAGACATCGCGCGCTCGGCGAACCCACAGCTCAAAACGCCTGAAGACGTGGTGCGCGTGATCGAGGCGCGCGACCACGCCGCGCGCGAGCTTATCGACGAGATCAACGACGCGATCGACGCGGAAGCGCGGGCCGAGCGCGAGCGTTTCGACGCCGCGATGGCCAAGATCCAGAAAGACACGCTGACCCCCAACGAACGCGCGGCGGCGCTTGCCGCGCTCGCGCCGGATCGCATCACGGCCTGGGCCGAAGACAAGCGCCCAGGCGTCGAGTGGGGCCTCGCCAAGGCGGGCTGCCAGCATGGCATGCTGTTCGCCGTCTATGTACGCCCGCAGCGGCGGCGCGGCTTCTGCGGCCTCGCGGGCGGGCGATGAGCAGGCGCGAACCTCTCCCGAGAGCCGCGCCCACCTTGCGCGACGCTGAAGCCGAAGCGCGGCGCGTACTGCGGCGCTCGGAGGAGAATTTCAGCGCCGGACGTTTCAGCGTCTCCGTCTCGGCGATGGAGTTTCGCATCGCTGCGCAAAAGCGCATCGTCGCCGAGCTCACCAAACTCAATGACGCGGCCCGCCCAGCGCCCCAGCGCGAGCGCCAGGCCGTGCACCGCGGCGCGAGGATGGATTGAGCATCCCCTCCCCCTCCGCGCCCCGTGCGCCGAGCGTTGAGCGCGCCAGCGAGCTCGCGCGCACGCTCACGGAAGCTTACGACCACGAGATCGCCGTCGCCGGGGGCGTCTATCGCACCGAAGCCATCTCGGCGATCGCGCGCTTCATGGAGGCGCTCGAGAAAATCGATCCGGGCTTCGCCGTGGCGTTCCAGGCGCTCCTCTACAAGCGCCCACTCATCGAGCCCAAACGCTGGTTTCAGCATGTGCTTCTGGAGCGCGCCTTCTGCTTCTGCGCCGGCGTCGCCGCGTGCGCGTTTTTTCTGATCGTCACCCTCTTGCTCGTGGAGTACGCGCCCAAATGAGCAAACGCCGCCCCAGCCCGCGCCGGCGCGCGACCGCACTCGAGCTCAACCGCGCGCTCGACCGGCTCATCGATCAGCGCGCCAACGGCTTCGTCAACGCGCCCGACTATGCGGAAGAAAAAGCCGCGCTCGAGCGCCAGCTGCATGAAGCGGAGGCGGCGCGCTGATGAGCTCCGCGCCCCTCACGGACACCGAGCTCGACGCTTTGCACGAGCGCGCGATCGCCTGCTTCAAGGCCGCCGGCGACCAGCTCGAGGCCATGCCGCTCGAGGAAGCCAAACGCGTCGTGCGCGCCCTCATCGGGCCGTCGCTTAACGCCATGGGCGTGCCCTCGATCAAGCGCGAGACGCTCGACGGGGTGTCGCTCGCCGACTGCGTCTTCGCAGCCCATCGCGTCAAGCTCGCCGACGAGGCGTCGATCGCTGCGCAGCGCCGTCACGGCGGCACGCTCACGCTTTCGGTCATTCCCGACGAGCGTCTGATCGCGGCTGTGTTTGCGCTCGCGCGCTACCATCCGAACAACGAGCCGATCGCAATCATCGACGGGCGCGGCATTTTTGTGCTGCCGATCAAGGAAGAGCAATGAGTGAAGCGCTCGACGAAGCGCGCCTGAAAGCGCGCAAACTTTTGAACGCGGCGCGCCGTGGGCTCGTGCGCGTCTCAGCAGGAAAAACGCCGCCCCCCGCCGTGGTGATGTGCATCGCCACGCAATCGCTGGTCGCCGAGATCGTTGAAGAGGATGGCGATGCGGGCCTGGTCGGCATTTGCCGCGCCATCGCCGCGCTTTCGATCGCGCACGGCCAGAGCGAGGAGCTCGTGCAGGACGTCGTCGCGGCATCGCTGCGCCGCGCATTCGAAGATGCGCGCGCGCAAGGCCTCGCGCCCGTCGACGAGCCGCCAGATCAGGAGACCATGCAATGAGTGAACCCAGCAAGACGAAAGCCGTGAAGCCCCCTAAGCCGCCGAAGCATCGCCGCGCCGTGCGCCAGATCCGCAAAACCGCGCGCAAGCTCGCCAAGCGCATCCGCCGCGACTGCGTCCGCACCGGCATGATCGATCCCCCGCCTATGCTCATCCTGCAATCAGGCGGCAACGCGGTCTTCCACGCGCTGCAGGAGCTCGGCCTCATCCCGATCGAGCCGCAGCCCACCCTGGCGCAGCAGCCGTCGCAACCGGCGTCCGCGCCCCCAGAACAGCAGCAGAGCATCGTCCGCAACGGCCAGGATCTCACCATCAACGGTTTCGCGCGGATCAATGTCGAGGATCCGGAAGCGAGCCTCTTCGAATGCGTGACGACGATGTTCACGCCCGCGTTCGAGCACGTCATCCGCTCCCAGCCCGACGACGAAAAGGCGAGCGCGGCCGCGGCGGGCATGCTGCACGCCATGTTGCGCGCGAGCGCGGCGCTGATCTGGCCGATCGCCAAGAAGCACATGACCGAAGACGCGCTTCGGGAGCGCCTGCACGAAGCGCTCGCCAACGCCATCGAGCGCACGCGCGCCGACCAGACGCCGCCGGCCGGCGCCAGTGTCGTGCACACGCTGCGCCGATGAAAGCTGCGCCCCTCCCCCGCGCCGCCGCGCTCGTTATCGGCGGCGCAACCATCGCCTGGGCGCTCGACGTCAAGGCGCTCTTCATCGCCGCGGCCGCTTCGTTGTGCGCCGCGGCGCTCTGGCCGAAACGGAGGCGCACCGATGTCTGACGCGCGCCGCACGCCCGGCCCGTGGGATAAGTCGACCGATGAGGGCGTGCGCGCGCCCTCCCCGCCGCCCGACACGCTGCAAGTGTTCGCGGCCAACGCGCCAGACGGGCGCGCCGTGTTCATGCTCGCCGGCGATCGCAACGCCTGGCGCACGCTGCAATGGCTGCTCTGCGCGCTCTACGTGATCGCCGTGCTCTTGGGCTTCAGCTTCGCGCAAACGCTGGCGGGGGGAGGCTGAGCGATGCGCGCAACACACGGCTCAGCACAGGCGGACGGCCAGTGAGGCGCGGATGGCATACCGGCATCCCTCTCCTGCAAAAGGCTGGCGCAAGGGCGATTTGCTCAAATGCGTTATCGCGCTCGACGTGGACACATTTGAGGAGGTGCGCGCTCGCGCCGTCAAAAATAAAACTAGCTTCGCCCATGAGGCGCGGCAACTGATTGAATGGGGCCTGATGGCCGAAGACGAGACACGTTGATGGACATGCACGAAGCGATTTGCCGAGCGCTGTTTGCGGCTAACTTTGGGAACGCCTACGGCGGTCCCGATGGGCCGTATGTGCCCGGCTGGTGCGATCCGAACGGATGCAAGGGACGCACGCACGCCGAGCACAAAGACGCACTAGCGTGGTTCTCGTGCGACCAAGAGGCAACCGACTTCGTGCGCAAGCTTAGCGAGTTCGGTTACGAGGTACGCCTTGCAAAGGCCGACGAGGAAAAAGCGAATGGCTGACAAGTGGCCGAGGTCGACAGCGACGAACGCCAGCGGCGAAGATGGCGGGACGTTCTCGATCAAGACGCTTAAGGCAGCGATGCGGCGGCTCGACGGCTTGATTTCGGATGACGTGATCGCTGTGACCGCGCTCTGCCCTATCGACAAGTGCTACGTGTTCGCTGACGAGAAAGGCTCCGTCTACGCCATTTCTCCCGCGATGCTGCATCGGGTCACGAAGGCGGTCACTCCTAAGCCGGGGGACCTCAATCCTATCCTAGCGCACGGCTCGATGCCGCTGGGCATTCCAGTCATCTATGCGGATGAGGGCGACGAAGCGGCCAAGCAAGTTCGCGAGCGTGTCATGCGGAGCTTGGATGCTGCGGTCGAAGTGCAGGCATGGTGGGATTCATGGAAATGATCGCGCAAGCACACGGCTTCCAGAAGGCCAGCGCCACGAAAGCTGAAACGCCATGAAGAATTTTCCCGACTATTGGGGCAAGGGGTTTCCCAAAATGAACGAGTACCAAGACGCGGTGAACCGCTGGATGCAGGCGTGCTTTGGTCCGGCGATCAGCGCGGACGGCATAGAGCGAAATTTCCGCTTCGGTGAGGAGGCGCTTGAATTGATGCAAGCGCTCGGTGCAACCGAAGACGAGGCCATGACGCTCGTTCGCTACGTGTGGTCGCGCCCAAAGGGTGAGCCGAAGCAGGAAGTCGGCGGCGTGATGGTTTGTATGGCCGCGCTCTGCAACGCTCACGGCTTCAACTACGAGCAAGAGGCGCAGATCGAATTAGCGCGCTGCTGGGAGAAAATCGAAAAGATCAGAGCCAAGCACGCAGCGAAGCCCGTCGGCTTTCGCACCGCCCTGCCCGGCTTAGTGGACGCCGCGCAAGACGCACGCTCGAAACAGGCGGAGCGCACATGACGAACACGCTCTCCAAGACACAGCGCGAAGCGCTCGTGAAGATTGATATTCGGGAAAAGGCCGACGACGGCTCGCTCAGTTATTGGGCCTTCTCTGATATCGGCGTCGGCTCCGCAACGCGGCGCTCGCTGATCTCCCGCAAGCTTTTGCGCGGCTATTTTCCAAATGGCCAGGGCTCCGGGCCGCTGTCCAATATGCGGTTCAAGCTGACAGAGGCGGGACGCGCCGCCATCGGCTACGGCCCTGCGTCAGCGCACGTCACAAAAGATGCGAAGACGGAGAGCGAAACGCCATGACCAGAGGAACGGGCAAAACCACCGAGCAATTGCGCGCGGCACTAGACGAGGCCGTGAGTGGTCGCGCGGTCTTCTACATGACCAAGGGGCCGACAGACTACTACGTAGCATTGGCGCAGAAGCTCGTCGCTGAGGCGAAAATGAGCGGCTCCAGCTTCAATAAATCAGAAAACCGCCTGACGTTCTTTCGATCCGGCTCGATCTACTTTCGACGCGGTGACAACGGAGCGGTGCGCGAGCCGCGCACTGAGGGCATGCCCAACTTCGCGGTATTTTATGACCACGCCCTCGCGCAAGGCGTTGGCTCCGATGAAGCGGAGGCCAAACCGGAATGAGCGTCGATCCTATCCGCGAAGAAGCGCTGCGCATCGCGCTGACCATCCTTGGCCCGCGCCCGAGCGTGCGCAGGCTCGTGGACACCGCTGTCGAGATCGAAGTGTTTTTGCTAGGCGCATCTGGCGCGTGGGGCGGCACCCCTAGCGGCGTCGCTACCCTTGCGCATATCGCACGCGAAGCCCGAAAGGCCGCGCGTCCGGTTGGCCCCACGCCAGCCGACGGCACAACGGATCGGAGCGCCTGATGGCGCGCGCCCTCTCTCGCGAACCCCGACACGCCGCACCCCTCCCCGCGGCGTGGGGCTGGGGCGGGGCCAGACGCGCCGAGCGCACGCGTCTGGCCCCCATGCCTCGAGGGGGTGAGTGATGCGCATTGCCCTTGTCTCCTGCTCGAGCGCAAAGGCCGCGAATGCCGCGCCGGCGGCCGAGCTCTACGTCTCGGATTGGTTTGTGAAGGCGCGCGCCTATGCTCAGCAGAGCCGCTTCGATCGCTGGTTCATTCTCTCCGCCAAGTACGGGCTCCTGGATCCGCAGCGGGTCATCGAGCCCTATGATCGTGACCTCCGCAAATGCAGCGCACGCGGGCGCCGATTGTGGGCCGCCTGCGTTCACGACGATCTCGCCGATCGCGATCTCGTGCCGAGCAAGATCACCATCCTCGCCGGCGCGCTCTACCGCCGACCGCTCGTGCACTTTCTCGAGGAAAGCGGCTGCGCGGTTGAAGTCCCGCTCGGCAATCTGGGCATCGGTCGCCAGCTCTCCTGGCTGAAAGCGGCGGCCGCGTGATGGCGCTCTACGACGCCCCCCCCCTGGCGCCGCGCGCGCCCGAGCTCGTCGCCGCCTTCGCGGCTGGGCTCATCGTGGCGCTGGTGCTGGCGAACCTCTATCCGCTGGGCGTCGTACTCGATCGACGCGACTGGCGCTGCAGCGCCTTCCAGAGCGCGCCGGGCGCGTCCGCCGACGCCTCCGGCGCGATCCCGCTTCGGTGCACGCGCTACGAGCGTCTCGGGCCGTGAAGTTGAAGCCGCCCCCCGCCGCAACAGCCGGCGCCGCCCCCGCCGGGCCGCGCGCCAAGCTTGCCGAACTCGCCCGACTCATCGGCAAGCAGGCGGCGCGCGAAGCTGGCCACGGCCACGCCCAGGCCGGTTTTCCGCCCACGCGGCCGAAACCGCCTTGACGTTCCCTATCGGGTTCCCGATATTGGGTGCGGGTATGGAATGAAGGGAAGCGGCGATGACCGCGACACAGACGATCGCCATCTATGCGCGCTATTCAAGCGACCTGCAGAGCGAGCGCTCGATCGACGACCAGGCGCGCGCCTGTGAAGACTTCGCCGCGCGCATCGGCCTTGGCGGACCGTTCGCCATCTTCACCGATGCGGCTTTGTCGGGCGCTTCGATGGCGCAACGCGAAGGCTTGAAGGCGCTCCTCGAGGCGGTGCGCGGCCGGCGCGTGAGCGCGATCGTCGCCGAAGCGATCGACCGTTTGTCGCGCGACCAGGCCGATCTCCATCTCATCCGCCGCGCCGCGGCCGCCAATGGCGTCAAGCTCTACACGATTGCCGACGGCGAGGTCGATGCGATGAAGGCGGGCCTGCAGGGCATCATGGCCGAAGCGTTCCTGGTGAACCTCGCGCAGAAGACGCGCCGCGGCATGATCGGCGTCGCGCGCCAGGGCCGCATTGCGGGCGGGCTCGCCTACGGTTATCGCGCGATCGACGGCAAGCCGGGCGAACGCGTCATCGATGCGGCCGAGGCCGCGATCGTAACGCGGATCTTCACCGAATATGCCGAGGGCCGCTCGCCGTTCGCAATCGCGCGCGGCTTGAACGGCGAAGGCGTCGCCGGTCCCCGCGGACGCGCCTGGAAGGTCAACGCCATCTTGGGCGACGCACGCGTCGGCGACGGCGTTCTCTGCAATGAGCTCTATCGCGGCCGCGTCGTCTTCAATCGCCGGCGCTTCGTGAAGAACGCCGAGACCGGCCGGCGCGCCGGCTTCCTCAATCCGCCGAGCGATTGGATCGTGGTCGAGGCGCCGGAGCTCAGGATCATCGACGATGCGCTCTGGGGGCGCGTGCAAAGCGCCCGGGGCGCGATCTCGGCGCTGCCGCGCCAGAACGACCGTCACCGCGCCAAGCGGCTCCTCTCGGGACTCTTGCGCTGCGCGGCCTGCGGCGGCGCCTTCAACATCGTCAACCGCGATCGCGTCGCTTGCGCCAACGCCGTCGGCGGCACCTGCTCCTGCAGCGTGCGCGAGCGTGCGCCCGCGCCCCTCGTGGAGCGACGCGTGATCGAGGGCATCAAGGCCTGCCTGCTTGCGCCGGAGATGATCGGTGAAGCCGTCCGCGCGTTCCACGCGGAACGCGCGCGCACGGCGGCGGAATCCGACGCCCAACGCCGGCGCGCCGAGACGGGCCTCGCCGAAGCGCGCCGCCGCGCCGACCGTATCGCCGAGCAGCTGATCGAGGGGCCCTCTCCCCTGCTCCGGGCCAAGCTCGCCGAGGCCGAGGCCCAGATCCAGCGGCTCGAGCGCGAGCTCGCGCTCCTGCCGGCGACGTCGGTCGTCGCGCTGCACCCCGGCGCGGCCGAGGCTTACCGCCGACGCGTGGCGGTCCTCGACCAGGCGCTCGCGGCCGGCGCCGCCCCGGAGATCGCCACCGCCGTCCGCGGCCTTTTAGATCGCGTCGAATTGGCGCCGGATGCGCAAGCGCCGGACGGCTGGCGCATCACCGTGCACGGCGATCTCGCCGCCCTGCTGGCCTTGGGGGCCGGACAGACAAAGGGCCCCGCCGTCGCCAGCGGGGCCCTCTGCACTGCGTCGTTGGGTGCGGGAGTAGGATTTGAACCTACGACCTTCAGGTTATGAGCCTGACGAGCTACCGGGCTGCTCCATCCCGCGGCAAACTCAAGCCGACGCTGAGGGCTTTCGATGAGCGCCCAGCGCGAGAGGCGGTGCTTATGCGCGCCAACCTCTTCGCCGTCAACCGATCCAGCAACGCGTCAAAAGAAAAGCGCCGACCCTTTTGGGGGCCGGCGCAGTGCAATGCTCAGTTTGGAGTCTAGTGGCGGAATTGGGCGCCGATGAAGAAGCGGCGGCCGAATTCGTCGAAGTTGTCCGCGCTGGTTTGGCTGCCCAGCCAGCGGGCCGGTTCGGCATCAAACGCGTTCACAACACCGACGCGGAACGCCAAGCTGTCGTTCGCATCCCACCGCAGCGTGAAGTCGTGCTGCGAGAAGTCGCCGGTGTTGGCGAAGCGCGGATCGCGGTTGTCCGGGTCGGAAATCAGGGTGCGATCGTCGATGATTTCCTGGCTCGCCTGCCAGTCCCAATCCCACACGAACCGGAGGTTCGCCGTCGGCGCGTAAACCGTCGTGAGCAGGAAGCGCACGCGCGGGTTTTCCACGGTCGAGTCGATCGGCGATTCGAAACCTGGATTGGTCAAGCTGGTGAAATCGTCCCGTTTGACGAGATAGTTGCCGCGCAGACCGAAATCCAAGCTGCCCCAGTTGAGTTGGAAGCTGTCCGCGAGATCGAGGTGGTAGCGGACGTTGAAGTCCATGCCCGTGGCGATCAAGCCGGCGTAGTTCAGCGAACCCTGGATGAAGGAGTTCACGCCGTAGGCGGGCGTCGACGTCGACGCCTGGCCTGCCGGACCAGCGCGGCCGACGGTGGAGCAAGCCGCAGTGTTGAGAGTCGGGCCGGTGGTGACGCACAGGTTCGCCGCCTGTTGCGCCGTGACCGCCGCGATCGCCTGGTTGATGTGGATGTCATACCAGTCGACGACGAAGGTCGCGTTGCGCAGCCACGTCGGCTGATAAACGATCGACCATGTGTAGGACCGGCTCTGCTCAGGCTGCAGGAACGGGTTGCCCGAATTCACGCCTGGACGGCCCGACGCGTAGGTGATGACCGGCCACAGCGCGTTGTTAGCGCCGTAGGTTGGGTCAACGCCTGGCGGCGGAGCGTTCGGCGGGTTCGGGAACAGCGACGCCAGCAAGGACGCGCAATTGGCGCGGCGTTGCTCGCCCAGGATGGGATCTGTCGCGATCGCGTTGAGCACCTGTTGACGGTCGCACGGATCAACGAAGTTGTTGGCGAACGTCTGGGTCGCCGGTGCGAACTCTTCGGACAGAGTCGGGACACGGGTCGATTCACCGTACGTGGCGCGAAGCAGAAGTTCGTGCACCGGCCGGTAATTGATCAGGAAGCTCCGGGTTTCCACCGAGCCGATGCCGCGGAAGTCACGGCCGAAATCCGAATACCGGTAGGCGAAGTCGGCTTCCGCCGATTCACCAAGCCAGCTGTCACGGATGAGCGGAACGCTGATTTCGCCGAAATATTCCTTCACGTTGTAGGCGTGCGGCGCGAAGTCCGGGCCCGTGTTCAAGAACAGAAGACGTGTGATCGGCGGGCCGCCCGCGAAGGCTGCTGGGCCGAGCGAGTCATGCGTACGGCCTTGGCCGACCGTCTTTTCACGGCGATATTCGTAACCGACCGCAAGACCGATCGGACCGGCGCCCCAGAAGTCCCACAGATCGCCGGACACATAGCCCATCAGATCTTGTTGGATGTTCTTCTGAACGACGTGGATGCCCGCGCCGTAATAGGCCTCAGCCGCCGGATTGTAGCCCGGCACACGCATGTCGACGCCGAAAATGTTTTGCGGCGCGCAGGTCGAGATGTCGACGAAGTTCGGGTCAGTCGGCAGGTAGAAGCCGCCATTGAGCTGGTCAGCCACCGATCCGGGCGTGATCGCGTTCTGCAGCTGCACGCGGCAGACGATCGCGTTCGCGCCGTGGCCGGTGAGGTTGCCCGGGTCTCTGACCGCATCCGACGAATAGGCGAAGCGGATCGAGTCGACCGCGTCTTCCTGGTTGTCGTTGTCAGTTTCGCCGACGGTGTAGCCCACTTCCCAGTGCGCGTTGTTCAAGATCAGCAAGTGATCGACGTCGCTACGGAAGCCGGCGACGTAGCGCTTCAGTTCGCGGACGTTTTCTTGCGTCCGTTGCGGGCCGAAGAAGTTGAAGTTAGCGCGCGGATCAGTGATGAGCGCCTGGCTTGTCGGCGACGCGTAGTGCGTGTTGGCCAAAATGGCATTGCGCAAGGCGGTGTCGATGTAGGCGTTATCGTTGCCGACGTTGAAGTTCGAGCCGCTGAAGATGCCCGCCGTTTGGCCAGCCACCGGTTGGCCGATGCCGCCTTGGAAGAAGGTCGGCTGCGTTTGGAAGTTGGCCTCTTCGTGAACGAACTTGCCTTCCATGAAGAAGGTGATGTCGTCGGTCACGTCGAAATTCAGACCCACTTGATACCGTTGCGCGGTTGCTTCCGGCAGACGGCTGGCGGCGCTGAAATCATCGCCCGTGTTGAGACCGTCGCCGCCCACATTGGTCGGACGCGAAAGGCCGTTTTGGTCTTGGAAAGTGCCGAAGTTGGCCAGCCGCGACGTGCCCGGCGAGCTAAAGACGAAGTACCGTCCCGGCCCCTGATTTTGCAGGTAGGGGTCGACCATGAAGCAGTTGGTCAAGCTCGACATGCTTGAGAGGAAGCTCGCCGCCGCCGATGCCGTCGTGAGTGCTGCCGCCGAGCACGTGCCCGCCGCGACGTCCGGGTCGGCCGCCGGGCTATTGAGCGACTGACCGGCGAGGAACACGGCGCCGCCGCGCGGGCCGATCGACATCGACCGCGCGTCGCGAATGAGCACGTTGTCAAAATTGCCGTCGCTGACGGCGCCAGCCGTGTCGGTGTCGTAGTTCAGCAAGGTCCACGAATCATGGCGCCAGTCCATGTCCGTATCCATGACTTCTTCTTGCTTGTCGTACTCGGCCGTCCCGTAGATGTTCAGCCGGTCGTCGAAGAAGTTGTGGCCGACAAGAGCCGAAATGCGGCCTGACAATTGGCCATCCTGATTGAGCTGAGTCAGACCCGCATCAATCGTCAGACCTTCGTAGTCCTTCTTCAGCACGAAGTTCACGACGCCCGAAACGGCGTCCGCGCCGTAGAGCGCCGATTCACCGCCGGTGACGATTTCGACGTCGTCGATCAGCAGACGTGGAATGGTGTCGGCGTCGACGCGGAGATCGCCTTGTGGCGCGCCAACGTGGCGGCGGCCGTCAACGAGAACCAGCGTACGGATGGAGCCCAAGTTCCGCAGGTTCAGAAGCGCGAGGCCGCCTTGGTTGAGGAAGCCGATCGTATCTTCGGGAACGGTCGAGTTCTGCAGCGCGGGGATGTCGGACAGATAGTCGACGATGTTCGCTTGGCCGGATCGCAGCAGGTCGTCTTGCGTGATCTGGATCAACGGCGCTGGTGCGTTGGCTGGGTCGCGGCGAATGCGCGAGCCGGTGACAACGATCGCTTCTTCCTCGCCGGCGGCTGCCGCGGGTTGAGCTTGCGCCTGTTGAGCGTGGGCTGGATCGGCAGCGCCGAACCCAACGGTCAGGATAGTCGCGCTCAGCAGCCCCAATTTTTCCTTCAAACTCATCACCTTATCTCCCACACCGAGCATAGTCCTTATGCAGCCGGACCTGACTTCGATTCCCGCGGAAATTCATTCGGTCGGCAGCTGAAGCTGAACGCCAGTCCCCGCACAGCCTGCCGAATCCCCCTCCCGCCGGGGCTTCATCCAAGGTGCGAGCTAGGAGGAGGTTTCGCCTATGGTCAACGGGGCATCGCGGCAAAATGGGCCGCACGGTGTCGAATTCACGGCAACGTGTTACGGAAGCAATACACTTAATGAGGCATAGAACGGACGGCCTAATGGCTCGTCCGGGCGCGCCAAAACCGGCGTCACAATGCAGCGTGCTTGGGGAAAAACGGAAAGAGGGTTCAACTGATTTCGCGCGCGCCGTGCAGACCCGGCGACGACCTACTCTCCCGTGCCTTAAGACACAGTACCATCGGCCCAGGGGGGCTTAACGGCCGAGTTCGGAATGGGATCGGGTGGGGACCCCCCGGCATAGCCACCAGGTCGGCGCGACGCGCGCGAAAATGAGAAGACATCGATTGCGATCGGCGACGCAATTGTCGCCGTGCATGAACAAGACTTCCAACTTTGAATTGCTTCAGAGCTTGAAACGCAAAAGATCGTTCAAGCCGTTCGAGCGATTAGTACCAGTCAGCTTCACGCCTCGCGGCGCTTCCACCCCTGGCCTATCAACGTAGTGGTCTACTACGGCTCTCAAGGGAAACCTGGTTTTGAGGGGGGTTTCACGCTTAGATGCTTTCAGCGTTTATCCCGTCCGCACTTAGCTACCCAGCTGCGCCATTGGCATGACGACTGGTGCACCAGAGGTGCGTCCATCCCGGTCCTCTCGTACTAGGGACAGATCCTCTCAAGTTTCCAACACGCACGGTAGATAGGGACCAAACTGTCTCACGACGTTCTGAACCCAGCTCACGTACCACTTTAAATGGCGAACAGCCATACCCTTGGGACCTGCTCCAGCCCCAGGATGTGATGAGCCGACATCGAGGTGCCAAACGACCCCGTCGCTATGGACGCTTGGGGGTCATCAGCCTGTTATCCCCGGAGTACCTTTTATCCGTTGAGCGATGGCCCTCCACACACGGGACCACCGGATCACTATGACCGACTTTCGTCTCTGCTCGACTCGTCAGTCTCGCAGTCAGGCAGGCTTATGCCATTGCACTCAACGACCGATGTCCGACCGGCCTGAGCCTACCATCGCGCGCCTCCGTTACTCTTTGGGAGGCGACCGCCCCAGTCAAACTGCCCGCCACGCTGGGTCCCGGACCCCGGTTCAGGGGTCGCGGTTAGACGTCACCGAAAATCAGGGTGGTATTTCACCGGTGGCTCCCCTCGAGCTGGCGCCCAAGGTTCAAAGCCTCCCACCTATTCTACACAAACCGTCGATAACGCCACAGCGAAGCTGCAGTAAAGGTTCACAGGGTCTTTCCGTCTAGCCGCGCGAACTCCGCATCTTCACGGAGAATTCAATTTCACTGAGTCTGTACTGGAGACAGCGGGGAAGTCGTTACTCCATTCGTGCAGGTCGGAACTTACCCGACAAGGAATTTCGCTACCTTAGGACCGTTATAGTTACGGCCGCCGTTCACCGGGGCTTCGATTCAAGGCTTGCACCTCTCCTCTTAACCTTCCGGCACTGGGCAGGAGTCAGACCCTATACGTCGCCTTGCGGCTTCGCAGAGCCCTGTGTTTTTGATAAACAGTCGCCACCCCCTGGCTTGTGTCACTCACCTCAGCTTGCGCTGGGACGAGTCCCTCTTCTTCCGAAGTTACGAGGGCAATTTGCCGAGTTCCTTCAGTACAGTTCTCTCAAGCGCCTCGGTATGCTCTACCTGACCACCTGTGTCGGTTTCGGGTACGGTCTATGCGGGAGTTATTTCCTGGAACGACCAGGCTGCCCGGACAATCCAATAAGTCCGAACAACTTTCGCCATTCGTCACATTCCCGCTGGCCCACGAATATTGACGTGGTTCCCATCGACTACGCCTTTCGGCCTCGCCTTAGGGGCCGGCTAACCCTGCTCTGATTAACATTGAACAGGAACCCTTGGTCTTTCGGCGACAGTGTCTCTCACACTGTTTTTCGTTACTCA
>JADMIO010796458.1_pt1:65000-111865 | contig 111865 bp, 132 predicted proteins | sample 8958161 | NCBI WGS metagenome assembly JADMIO01 (sample SAMN16585339, study PRJNA669376) | soil metagenome | isolation source: Crop rotation soil | place: USA: Cullars Rotation, Alabama | collected 2011
ATCGCGCTCGGCGATCTTGCCGGCGAACACGTTCTCGGCGTTCTCTTCCATACCAACGAGTCTGCCGCGCCTTGGATGGTAGTGGGCGCGCCGCTCGGCGCGTGGCTTGCGCTACGTTGGCGTTCTGCGCCGCTCGCGCATCTCTCCGCGCTTGGGATCATCTACGTCTTCTTCTGGTTCGCGTTCCGGCGCGATGGCGACACCGCTCTTCTCTTCTTCTTCAGCGTCGTCATGGCCGGCCTCGCGGCGGCCGCACGCTGGCTCTATTTGCAGGATCGCCCGTTCGCCGGCGTGTTCTATGGTTGGTTCGCGTGGGGCGCGTTCCTGTTCTTCATTCCCGCCGGCTACACCAACATTATCGGCGGCGCCAACACCACGTACGGCATCGCACATCGTGTAGTTTGGCTCGCCGCATCGGGCGGCTTGATCGCGCTCGGCCGCTTCGATCGCCACATGCTGGTATCGTTTGTCGGCGTGCTTGGCATGATCGGCGCGATTTGCGCGCTGATGATGGATTTCGGCCTCGACCTCATGGCCGCGGCCGGCGTCTTCCTGCTCTGCGCCGTCGTCGCGCTGATCGCAGGCCTTGCGCTGCGACGCAAACCGAAGGCGACTTGAAATGCCCGCCGCGCCCATCCGCATCCTGATCGTTGCAGCGCTCTGCGTGCTGATGCTGATCGGCTTTGTGGTGCGCGAGGGCATGGCGCGCGCCAGCGGCGCGGAAGTCGTGATGGCGATGGCCGGCGTCGATCCGCGCTCGATCCTCTCCGGCAATTACGTCGCTGTGTCGCTGAGCGAACGGCTGACGCCGCCGGGCCAGCACTGCCCGGCAACCAACGCCGCCGACACGTGGCTGGCGCTTTCTTCAGAGGGTGGCCTCGCGCACGTGACGGGCTCGGGCGCGACCCGCCAAGAAGCGCTGCAGCACGGCAGCGTTGCCGTGCGCGGCAGCGTCAATTGCGCAGAGCCCACGCCGGAGACGAGCGAAGTCAGCGCCATGAACGGATCGCTCAACACCGATCTTGGCATCAACCGCGTCTATCTCAGTCTCGCGGACGCCAATCGCGTGACCGACTTGCTGCGCCACGCCGATCCCGACGCGGAGGCCCCCGTCGATGCAATCCTCTCGATCGGCGACGACGGACGCGCGCGCCTGAAGGGCCTCATGGTCAAAGGCCAGCGCATGGAGCTGACCTGGCTCTAACTCCCTGACGCTTAGCCCCAAGGCCCGGCGCGATGGCGCGGCGCGAGCACGAGGTAAACGAGCGCGCCCGCGATGAAGCCGCCAAGGTGCGCTTGCCAAGCAATCGGCAGACGCAGCATCGCCATCAGCACCACGTTGATGCCGAGGAAGGTCAGCATCGAATTGCGGATTTGCGGGTCCGCAAGAGCCGCTTGCGGCGTGGGCGCGGCCGCGAGGAAGTAGGCGCCGAACACGCCGCAGATCGCGCCGGAGGCGCCGACCATGCCGCCCTGGTCGTGTGGGTTAATGAGATAGAAGAGCAGCGCGCCGCCAATAGCCGACGCGAAAAACAGCACCAGGAAGCGCGCGCCGCCCATGCGACGCGCAACAAACGGCGAAGCCTGGAAGTAGGCCAGCATGTTCATCAGGATGTGCGGAATCCCGAGGTGCACGAACACGTGCCCGAAGAGCGGCGCGACCGCTTGCGACCAATCCGGATAACCGCCGCTCACGTCATAGAAGGCCGGCACGAACGCGAGCTGGTTAAGAATGTCCTGGTGATGCTCGGGGTCGTACTGCCCGGTTAACAGGAACGTCGCGAGGATCGCGCCGCCGAGCAGCCAAACCACGAAGGGCATGTGAGGGCGCGAGACGTAATAACCGGTGCTCACGCTGAACGCTCCCCAACCAGGCGAGCCAGAACGGCACGCCGCACCCATATGGGCCGCGTCGCGGGCATCGCAAATACCGCAATTGATGATGAACGCAGCGCCCTTCCGCTCGCCTCACGCTGGCACGGCCATTGCTTCTTCGCCGCTCAGACGAATTCCCGTCATTCGGGTTTGGAGCTGCGCGTGCGTTTTTACCTTATCGGTCTCCTCGCTGGACTGAGCGCTTTGGCGCTGGCCGCGCCGGCGAACGCCCAGCCCGCGCCGCAAAGCGTTTCGGAAGTCGAGCGCGGCTACGGCATGGACGCCGACAGCTTCGATCGGCCGATCGAGCCCTCCACCCGCGATGCAAACGGCAACCGCCTCATCGTCAACGGCCAGATCATGACCAACACCACGCTCACCGGCGGCATCGCTGACGGCTTCTCGAGCGGCGTTGGCTCGGCTCAAGCCATCGGCAACCAATTGAACGTGGTCACCCAAGGCAACTGGAACACGGTGATCGTCGACTCCACCCAAACCAACACCGGCAACATCAGCGCGGTGACTCAAGGGAGCAAACGCTAATGCGCGCGCTGAAATTCGCCCTCCTCGCCGCTTCGACGGCGCTCACTGCGTGCGTGTCGCCCTCCGCGGGCGGCCACACCGGTCTTTATGCTTCTCCGATCGGCGACGCGCCGGTGACGGCGAACCCGACGGCCTACACGCCGGCGCTGAACTGTCTCGCGAACTACGCGCAATCGCAAAGCATCAATGCGCCGCGCATCGCCGTTGGCCGCATCCTCGACTACACCGGCACCGTCAATGAAGACGGCGGGCGCCGCATCACGCAGGGCGCCTCCCTGATGGCGATCTCGGCGTTCGCCAAGTCGGGTGCGCGTCTGGTGGAGCGCTTCGACACCTCGGTCACCGAACTCGAACTGCGCTACGCCAACAATCACCTGCTCGGTCAAGACGGCCCGGCAGGCCAAGCGAGCCAAGACAACATCCGTCGCATCTTCGCAGGTCAAATGCCGGGCTCGGACTATTACTTCGTCGGCGGCATCACCGAGCTCAATTACGACATCCGCTCGTCGGGCGTTGATGCAACCGTTGGCCACACCAATGCGCGCGACGGCTCGGGCAATGTCGGCGGCCGACTCTATGTCATGAATATCGGCCTCGACTTCCGCCTCATCGACACCCGCACGCTCGAAGTCGTCGACGTGATCTCCTACCAGAAGCAGATCGTCGGCCGTGAAGTCCGCGCGGGCGTATTCTCCTTCTTCGACAATTCCTTCCTCGATCTTTCCGCTGGCGAACGCGCGCTTGAACCCGTTCAACTCGCGGTCCGCGCCGGCGTCGAGCGTGCGGTCGTTGAAGTGATGTCGAACCTCTATCACGCGCAGAACTCGAGCGTGTGCCAAGGCGCGCTGACGGCGCAAGGCGATCCGATGGGCCCCGCGCAAGCAACCGGCTCGTTCCAAACCGCCGCGACTGGCCCGGCTCTCGCCGCGCAAGTTGCGCAGCGCACGGACGCAAGCGCCTGGAGCGTTCGCCGTGACGAGAACGTCTCGGGCATCCGCGGCCGCGAAACGACGGCTGACGCTGCCGATCGTCCGCCTGGCCGTCCGCACCACTAAGGAGACCGGCCTATGCGCGCCGCCCTTCTCATGTCCGCGATGCTGGTCATCGCCGCACCCGCCTACGCGCAACCCTCGCAAAGCCAAGTGCAGCTGCGCGGCGCATACTCGGACGTCACCGTGAACGTCCGCCGCGCCGACGATGTCGGCGCCGCGGCGGTCGCGGGCGGCAACGCCGTGACCAAATCCGGGACGGGCGTTCCAGTGAACATGGTCGCTGTGCAACGCATGGAAGGCGACGCAGGCGCGCGCGCTTCGGCCACGATCCAAGGCGCAGCAGACGTGGCGATCACTTCGGCGGCGGTCGCCAATGGCGCAACGGTCATGGCGACGGACGGAAATATCGACGCCGACATCACGCAGTTCGGCCACGGCGCCGCCAACGCGGAAACCAACGTCAACGCCGGCAACGTGAACTCCTCGGGCGCGTCGTCGTCCGCCAGCGTCAACACGACCGCGCTCGCCGCAGAGAATGGCGACATCCGCGGCAACATCACGCAAGACAGCAGCGGCAGCGTCTCGGCGACCACCAATTCCGCGCATCGCACGGTCGCGGGGCAAGCCGTGGCTGGCGCCGTCGCCAGCGCCAACAATGTGAGCGCGGCTGGTTCGACCACGACCATGCTCATGAACGTCAACCAGCACTCCTCAGGCGCCCGCGTCGACGCTAACGTCTCGCTCTCCGCCGCGCGCACGAGCGATGCGGTCGGGAATGCAACGGCAAACGCCAACGCCGCCTCGGTCGACAACGCGTGGGGCTATCTGAACGCCACTGTGCGCCAGGATGCGGCTTCCACGGTGCATGCGGGCAGCAATGTCGTCATCGGCGGCTTTGAGGGCTTTGCGTCTTCTTCCGCCTACGGCGTCGGCAATTCCATGACGGCCTCAAACATCGCGTCCGACACCGTGCTCGATGTTGTGCAGAACAATCGCGGCGACACCGGCGCTGACGCCGCGCTCGCCGCCAACGGGAACGGCGATGCGCTTGCTTCTTCGGCCGCTTACGGCAATTCCATCAGCGGCGGGCTTTGCGCCTATTGCGACAACGGCCAGCCGGGCCTGACCGCGAACTCATCGCAAACCAACTCAGGCGATGTCCACGCATCGGCGCGCATCGACGCCGACCGCGCCCGCACGGTTGCGGCTTCCGCGAGCGCCATCGGCAACACCGCGACCTACCAAGTCAGCGGCCCGCGCTAAGCGCTTCAAAGCCCCACGTCGAACATCTGATCCATTTCGCGTGACGGCGTGATGTCGTCACAGCACTTGTCGCCCACGGGCTTGGCTGGAATGCCCGCCACCGTGCAGCGCGCCGGCACGTCGTGCAGCACGACCGAGCCCGCAGCGATACGGGCATCTTCGCCGATCTCGATATTGCCGAGCACTTTCGCGCCAGCGCCGATCATCACGCCGCGACGGATTTTCGGATGCCGGTCGCCGGTCTCCTTGCCGGTGCCGCCGAGCGTCACTGAGTGCAGCATGGAGACGTCATCGCCCACCACTGCGGTTTCTCCGATGACGATGCCGTGCGCGTGGTCGATGAACACACCCGCGCCGATCTTCGCCGCGGGATGGATGTCGACGGAGAACAATTCGCTGACGCGGCTCTGCAGGTGGTAGGCGAGGATCTCGCGCTCTTGGCCCCAGAGCCAATGCGAGATGCGATAGGCCTGCAGGCCCGCATAGCCTTTGAAATAGAGGAACGGCTGGATGTAGGTCCGGCACGCGGGATCGCGCTCACGAACCACGCGCATGTCGCGCGCGGCCTGGACGGCGATGCTGGGATCAGCGGCATAGGCTTCACGCGCCACCTCGCGCAGCTGGAGCGAGGACATATCCCCGTCGCCGAGCTTCTGCGCCAGATGGTAGGAGAGCGCGTCCTCGATGCGGTCATGATGCAGGATCGAGGCGTGGAGATAGGACGCCAGCAACGGCTCCTCGGCGGCGGCTTGCATCGCTTCGACGCGCAACTGCGCCCACACGCCCCCGGAGGCCTCGAACACACGCTGGACTGCTTCGGCCATGGACGGCTCCCTATCGCCGCAGAATCGCTTGCGCCAGCTCTGGCGGCAAGCGCCCCGTAACCGCCATGTGGTGAGCGCGCAGGACCGCGGCAACCGTGAGGCTGTCGCGAATGCTACCGTCAGCAACCATTGCAATGACTTCCGCGAAGGGCGCGGTATGGCGCTTCAGCACTTCGACGTCCTCGGGCTGGGCTTTGCCGGGCGTCAGGTCCGTCGCCAGGAACAGGTAGGCGTGTTCATCGGTGACGGAATTGGAGAGGTCCATTTCCAGGATCTTCTCGAGCCGACCGGCCGTGAAACCAGTTTCCTCCAGAAGCTCGCGCCGCGCGCAGTCCTCTGGCTTTTCGTTGGGTTCGGCGCCGCCCTCGGGCATTTCCCAGGAATAGCGCGCCAGTGGAAACCGCCACTGCCCCACCAGGTGCACCGATCCGTCGGGCTCGATCGGCAGTACGCCGACGGCGCGCTTTCGGTGCCGCACTACCCCATAGACCGAGCGCCGCCCACCTGGATTGGTGACGTCATAGTCCTCAACCGCAAACCACGGCGTGTCGTAGACGCATTGAACGCCGTGCACAGTCCAAGGGTTGGCGTCGTCTTCCCAGTCGCTCATGCGCGGATCCTTTTCGTGCAGGAGGTCTAGCCTTGCGGCCCGCTTCGCGCCAAGTGAGGCCCATGAGCCTCGATCCGAAAATCATTCCGTCCGCGCCAGCCGAGAACGAGCCGGCGAACGCCACCTGCGAAAGTCCCGAGACGCTGGCGCTGCTTGCGCGGCGACGCTCAACCAAGGCGGGGCACTTCATGGAGCCAGGGCCAAGCGACGCGCAGCTCGACGCGCTGATCCGCCTCGCCGGCCGCGTGCCAGACCACGGCAAGCTCGCGCCCTGGCGGTTTGTCATCATCGCCGGTGAAGCGCGCGCGCGTGCCGGCGAAAAGCTCGCGGCGATTGTCGCGCACGACGGCAAGGACGAGAGCCAGCAACAGAATGCGCGCGGCCTCTTCACGCGCGCGCCGGTCGTGGTGATGATCGTATCGAGCGCGGCGCCGCATCCGAAAATTCCGGAATGGGAGCAGACCCAATCCGCGAGCGCCGCTTGCTTCGCGCTTTTGCTTTCAGCGCACGCTATGGGCTTCGCCGGCTGCTGGCTCACCGAATGGCCAGCCTATGACGGACGCGCCCGCGACGCGCTGGGTCTCGCTGACCACGAACGCATCGCGGGCTTCGTCTATCTTGGATCAGCGCGCGAGCCGGCGATCGAACGTTTCAGGCCGGATGTCTCGACGCGCGTGTTGCGTTTTTAGGTGATCGCGAGGATGATCAGTACGCCGACGCCGATCATGATCCACTCGGTCTGCGTGATCGTGCCGGCGGTGTAGGCCTTCGCTTCTTCAGGCGTCAACGCGACGATGCGGTGGCCTTGCGCCTGCAATTCCATCGCGCGCTCAGTTTGCGCCTTGTCGAGCCCATACGCCGCGAGATCGTCAGCCGTGAAAGACTGCGCTTGAGCGGTGCGGAACTGAGCGTGGGTTTGAGTTTCCGCAAACGCGGGGGCGGCGGACAGGCCGACAGCCAGCGCCGCTACGGTTGCGCACATGGAACGAGCAAGCATGCGAGTCTCCTTCTCTGATCCGCGGCGCGAGGGTGTGATGCAGGAGTTAACGAGTCCTTGCCGCGGTGGAGCACCGCGCTAGTTCGCGCCCCATCCGGCCCTCTCTGCCGCGCGTTTGTCATAGACATTGTAGAGCAGCACATCGCGTCGGATCGGCGTCTCGATTTTTTCGACGCCATGCCAGGAATGATCCGTCTTCCAAAAACCGAAACAAGCATTGGGCAGATACGGCGCGGTGTAGACGAGGTCGAACAAGTCGCGGGGCCAATGCGGACCGCCGGCGCAACGCTTCGCATGATCCTTTGGGACATAGATGCTGGTGCCGTGGGCGCTGCCGCTGGCCTCGCTCGGCAGGTAGAAGAGCAGCGAGATCAGCTTCCAAGGCGCGTCTGTGTGCGGCGTAATCTGATAGCCGGCGCTGTCGCGCACGAGCCGCAATTCTCCGAGCAGCTCAAATCCTCCGCCCAACCGCGCAAGCTCCGGCCCAAAAATTCCGGCGACAGCTTTGAGAAAATATTCGCCCTGAAACTCGCGCAGACAGGGCGCATGCTGGGCGTTGGCGATCAGCCGTTCCTTGTAGAGTTCGTTGAACTGCGTGTAGCTCTCGTCGCCCGGCAATTCTGCCAGCAACTTCTCGTAGAACGCGCGCGGGAATACATCCGTCGCGAAAAAATGCGGAAACGGATAGGGCGCTATTTCGGCGTTCCGCAGTTTGTAGACTGCGTGCTCTACCGGATTCATGACCTCTCCCCGCTCGGGAGCGTGAACGCATCAGCGGGGCGGCGAAATAGTCCGAAGGTTAGAGACGCAAGGTGAGGCTCAGCCGCGCCCCTTGTAGCTCGCTACGCCCTGATCCGGCAGCCACAGACCTTCGGGCGGCGCGCCCGTTTGCCAGAACACATCAATCGGCATGCCCCCGCGCGGATTCCAGTAACCGCCGATGCGCAGCCATTTTGGTTGGATCGCATCGATGACACGCTTGGCGGCTTCAAGCGTACATGCCTCGTGGAAGGCGCCGTGATTGCGGAAGCTCTGCAGGAAGAGCTTCATGCTTTTCGATTCCACGATCCAATCGCCGGGCGCGTAATCGATCACCAGAATTCCGAAATCAGGCTGGCCGGTGACCGGGCAGATCGACGTGAATTCGGGGGCCGAGAAACGCACAAGATAAAGCGCGCCAGCATGTGGATTCGGCACGCGTTCGAGCTTGGCTTTGTCTGGGCTTTCCGGGATCGCACTCGCGGCGCCGAGCTGGCTTAGGTTTTTCGCGTCCGTCATGCGCGCTGGTACACCATTGCGAGCGCGATGAGACAAGCCGCTTTTGCGACGAACGACGCGTGGCGCGCAGCCTCGCGTGCTAATGTGAGTAGTCGGAGGCAAGCATGGCGAAACTGGCGATCGCGTTCGTGGCCGGCGCCGTAGCGCTGCCCCTCACCTTTATCCTCGTCGCGATGCTTGGGTTCACGCCCGCCGACAGCCGCTCCGAACCGCCGGGCTGGGAAGCCGCTATTGGACGCCACGCGCTTGGCGCATCGCTCTCCCAGCGGGCTGCACATCTCACCAATCCGATCGCCGCCAACGATGAAGCCGCCCTCCTCGCCGGCATGCGGCTCTATCGGCAGAACTGCGTGGGTTGCCACGGCGGCGTACGCGGCAAGAGCGATTGGGGCTCGGCCAATTTCTATCCGCGCGTGCCGCAATTCTGGCAGGAGCCCGTCGCGCTGACGCCGGGCCAAGCCTACGTCGCCATCAAGGAAGGCGTCCGCTATTCCGGTATGGGCGCGTGGGAAGGCAATCTGAGCGACGAGGAGATGTGGCAAGCGGCGAACTTCATCAGCCGCATGCACGATCTGCCGCCCGCGGTCGATCAGGCCTGGCGCAATCCCCCGCAGCGCGCTCCGTCGCAATAGCGCACCTTTCCATTTCGACGCCGGCTTCTATGGTCTCCTGCAACAGCATGGAGGCCCGCCATGGCGGATTTCGACGGCAAAATCGTTCTCGTCACGGGCGCCTCGACCGGACTGGGCGCAGCGCTCGCGGTCGGCGCGGCTGCACGCGGCGCCAAGGCCGTCGTCATCAATTACGCCAAGAGCGCCGCGGAAGCTGAGGCGACCGCCGCGGCAGTCCGCGCCGCGGGCGCGGAAGCCGTCATCGTGCAGGGCGACGTTTCGCAGGACGAAGACTGCAAGAAGATCGCCGACGCCGCCGTGAAGTTTGGACGCATCGATGCGCTCGCCAACAATGCCGGCACGACCAAGCACGCGATGGCGCATGGCGATCTCGACGCTCTCTCACGCGCGGATTTCGAGCGGGTCTTCTCGGTGAATGTGATCGGTCCCTATCAGATGCTGCGCGCCGCGCGTCCGCTGCTGGAAGAGAGCGCCCGCGCTTCGGTGCTCATGGTGTCTTCGATCGCCGGCGTTACCGGCATTGGCTCATCGGTCGCTTACGCTGCATCCAAAGGCGCGCTCAACACCATGACGTTGTCGCTGGCGCGCGCGCTCGCGCCCAAGATCCGCGTCAACGCGCTCTGCCCCGGCTATATCGATACGCCTTGGCACGCCAAAGGAATGACCCCGGAAATGATCGAACGCATGCGCGATGGCGCGAAACGCATGACGCCGCTGCAGGCCGCTTCAAGCGCGGAAGACATCGCCGACGCGGGACTCTTCTTCCTCTCCGATGCGTCGCGCCACATCACGGGCGAGACATTGCTTGCCGACGCGGGTCTGCATCTCGGCTTCGCGCCGCTCTCCATGCGCTGACGCGCCACACGTCTTAACAAGTTCTTACCGCGACCTTGCGCGCTGTTGCTCGCGCGCAACGCGCACGGTGCGCGCGACACGTTGAACGCCCGGATCGTTCCGGGGTTAACCGGTCGTTCACCCACATCCGTAACCTTCCCGTCACGCGGAAGAGTCGCGTGTGATTTGAGGGTCATTGAATGAAGAAGGTCATCGGCTTGGCCATCGTCGCCGGCGCGGCGATCGCGGCCACCAGCGGCGCAGCCAGCGCTGAAGGCTTTTCGGGCTCCGTCAACGTGGCGACGGATTATGTCTTCCGCGGGCTCAGCCAAACCGACGGCGGCGCGGCGATCCAAGGCAGCCTCGATTATTCGAGCGGCATCTTCTACGGCGGCGTCTGGGGCTCGAACGTCAATTTCGGCGCTACGAACTTCACCGAAACCGCCTCCATGGAACTCGACGCCTACGCTGGCGTGCGTCCGACGACCGGCCCGGTCCAATGGGACATCGGCGTCATCGGCTACTTCTATCCCAACGCTGACGACCAAGTGTTCGGCGGCAATGAACTCGACTTCTACGAACTCGCGATCTCGGGCGCACTCAAAGTAACGCCGCAGCTGACGATCGCGGGCGCGGTGAACTATTCGCCGAACTTCGTCGCTGAAACGGGCACGGCTTGGTACGAAGAAGTCAGCGCCACTTACGCGATGACGGACACCATGTCGTTCCTGGCGACCTACGGCCACCAGGACGTCGAAGACATCGGCGATTACAACACCTGGAGCCTCGGCGGCACGTACGCCATGCAAGGCTTCCAGCTCGGGCTCACCTACTCCGGCGCCAGCGACGACGCGCAGGACAATGGCTTCGTCACCGACGAGACCAACGCCGGCGATCGCGTCACGCTCTCGCTCGGGCGCCAGCTCTAGAGCTTCACGGGTTTTGGGTTTCGGGACTTCGGTCCCGCTCATCTTTACGAACTGGCCGCCGGCTCACCCCGGCGGCCTTTTTCTTTCGCGTTACATCACCGGCCATTTCGGCGCGCGCGAGACCATGCCGGGCGTTGTGCGGCCTAAAACGCCGCCGATGAACTTGGCGGCGTCGACGGCGCGGTCGAGATCGACGCCAGTGTCAAAGCCCATGCGCGTGAACATGTAGAGCAGGTCTTCGGTCGGCACGTTGCCGGCAGCGCCCGGCGCGAACGGGCAGCCGCCAATGCCGCCAAGCGAGCCATCCAGCACGCGCACGCCCTCCTCGACCGCCGCATAGGCGTTGGCGAGCGCCGTGTTGCGGGTGTTGTGAAAATGCGCGCGCAGCTTCACGCCCGGCGCGATCTTGCGCACGGCGCGGAAGCGCTGATGCACATCGCGTGGCGTCGCCACGCCAATCGTGTCAGCGAGCGCGAGTTCGAAAATGTCCTGGTTGGCGCACATCTCGGCGACGGCGATGACGCGCTCGATCGCGACTTCGCCATCGAATGGGCATCCGAACGCGGTCGAGATCGTCGCCGACAAGCGCGCTCCGCCGGCTCTGGCCTTCTCCGCGACCTCCGGCCAGACGCGAAACGTTTCCTCGACCGTGCCGCCATTGTTGCGGATGGAAAAACCGTCCGACGCGCAGAAGACGTAATTGATTTCCTTGGCGCCCGCCGCCAGGGCGCGCTCGACGCCGCGTGGATTGAGCGCCAGCGCGATGAACGTCGCGTCGTCGCGCTTCGGCAGGCCCGCGAACACCGCATCGCCATCGGCCATCTGTGGGACTTTTTTGGGATTGACGAAGCTGCCGGCTTCAAGCCTGCGAAATCCCGCGTCCAGTACCTTGCCGATCAGAGCAAGCTTGTTTTCGGTCGAGACAATGTCCGCCTCGTTCTGCAACCCGTCGCGCGGGCTGACTTCGACCAGTTCAAGCTTTTCGGCCACTTCGCTCTCCGAACGCCGGCAACGCCCAACCATAATGTATGGCGCCCGCGCGCAAGGCAAAGCCCGCAATCGCGCCGGCGGCGCCCGCCCACAGGGGCGCGACGCCAAGCCGCGTCAGCGCAACAAATCCGCCCGCCGCCAGCAGCGCCGCGGAAATAGAGATCTCGCGCTTGAGCAAACTTGACGGCTGCCCTGCGAGCACATCGCGGATGACCCCGCCAAATGAAGCTGTCAGCACGCCCATCCCGGCCGATACAAGCGGATCGACGCCAAGCGCCAGCGCCTTCCCCGCCCCGATCACCGCATAGGCGGCGAGCCCGACGGCATCGAGCCAAATGAGCGTGCGCACCCGCTCCAACTGAGCGCCCGCGAACCAAACGATCAACGCCGCTGCCGCGCCGATGCCCAGATACGTCGCATCGCCGACCCAAAACACCGGCGCGCCGATGAGCAAATCACGCAGCGTGCCGCCGCCAACGCCGGTCACCACTGCGAAGAACCAGAACGTCACGATGTCATGCCGGTCTCGCGCCGCCGCGAGCGCGCCAGTCAGCGCGAAAACTGTGACGCCGGCGTAATCGAGGATCGGCGGCAGAACGGGAAAAGCTGTCGCCAATCCAAAACACTCCGATGAGATGGTGCGAGCGGCCGGAATCGAACCGGCACAGGCCTTTCGGCCCTACGGATTTTAAGTCCGTTGCGTCTACCAATTTCGCCACGCTCGCTTGAGGCGGAACTTAGAGGCCCTGCGGCGTGAACGCGAGCCCTTCCAAGACCTTCGCGTGTTAAGGTAGCGCATGCCCGGTTCGATCATTCCGACGCCGATCAAAACTCTCATCCGTCACACGCCGCTGATGCTTGGCTTGGCGTTCGGCGTGGCGACCTGGGCGGTGCTGGCGGTCGCGCCCAACGATTTGGCGCCGCTCACCCGCGTGCTCTCCGGATGGGACCTCGGCGTGCTCGCCTACCTTGCAACGACCTTCACGCAGATGCACGAGGCCGACCGCAAGCAACTCGCGGCGCGAGCGGCCGAGACCGATGAAGGCCGCTATTTCGTGCTCGCCGTTTCGATGGTGGCGGTGATCGCCAGCGTCACAGCCATCGTGCTTGAGCTGCAATCGCACGTCCAAGCGGGGCCGATGAAGACGCTGCACGTCGCCTTCGTTTTCGTCACCGTCGCACTCTCTTGGCTCTTCGTGCACACGAGCTTCGCCAAGCACTATGCACACGAATATTTTGGGCCAGGCGCCGGCGGCATACGCAAAGGTCTGCTTTTTCCGGGCGAAGACGATCCGGATTTCGGCGACTTCCTGCACTTCGCATTGGTGATCGGCGTCGCCAACCAAACCGCCGACGTGCAAATTACCGCTAAAGCTATTCGGCGCATCGTCACCATACACGGCATCGCTGCGTTCGTGTTCAACACCATTATTCTCGCACTGACCATTAATCTCGCGGCCGGCTTGTTTCAGTAAACGTCGCCGAAACCGCTTGTCCGATTTTCCCCTGTCAAGTGATTGCAGCGGGCTGAGCGCCTTCCAATCTATAGGAGCGAGGTGGGAGGCTGATCGCTTTTCTTTCATCGTCCGGCTATGAGCGGCGTTGCTCGCGGACGATCAAAGGAGAGCGCCATCCATGCGTGAACTCACTCTCGTCAAACGCATCGCGGTGCTGATCGCGATTCCGGCGGCCGCCATCTTCGCCGTCGCCGCCGGCCTCATGCTCATGAATCTGCGCGCCGATTGGGCCCTTGTACTGGGCGCGCTGATCTGCGTCGCCGCGCCGATTTTGGCGGGCGTGCGTCTCTATTCCATGCTCAAGGAGGATCGAAAATTATGAGCCGCGAACCTATGTCGATGCCGATGCGCGGCCGCATGTGGCCGACGAACCGGTCGCTGATGACCGTGCTCTTCATCTTCTTCATCGCGCTGGCTTCCGTCGTCGGCTGCATGGGAACGCGCGTGCGCTCCGGCGAAGTCGGCGTGCGGGTGAACGACCTTGGCTCGAACGCCGGCGTGCAGGAGCACGAGCTCGGCGTCGGCTGGTATTTCCCGCAGCTCGGCTCCTACGTGCTGAAATTCCCGACCACGACCCGCACTGAAGTCTGGGCGGACAACAACGACCAGGCGATCGGCCCCGCGATCCAGTTCAACAACGCCGACGGCGTGCCCACCGCGCTGGCCGTCAGCGTGCAAGTGCGCATCGATCCGGAGCGCGCGTCCAACGCCGTGCAGCGCTATCGCCTCGGCTTCGAGGACATGGTGCGCGGCCCGGTGCAGCGCGACCTGCAGGACGCATTTGTGCGCCTTGGCCCCCACTACACCAGCCAGCAGCTTGTCTCCGGCGAAGGCTCGCAACTGCTGACCGACGTCACCACGCTCTTGAACCAGCGGCTCGGGCGCGAGGGCGTCATCATCGACAACATCAATCTCGTCGGCGCGCCGGCGCTGCCGTCCGCAATCCGCGAGCGCATCAATCAGCGCATCGAGGCTGAGCAAAACGTTGCGACCCAAGAAGCGCAGGTGCGCGTCGTGCAGGCGCAGGCCCAGCAACGTATCGCCGCCGCCGAGGGCCTGGCGCGCGCGACGCAGATCGAGGGCGCGGCGCTTGCCGCGAACCCCCAGGTGCTGCGCATGCGCGAGATCGAGCGCTGGAACGGGCAGTGCCCGCTCGACACCAAGACCTGCGTGATCGGTTCGTCGGCGCTCGTGAGCGCGCCGCCGAACTAAGCTTCGCGCACCACTTCAGGCTCGACGCCGCATGATCGCGCCAGCGCGATCATGTCGGCTTCGGCCTTGTCGAGCGCCGCGGGATCAGCCGAACGCGCCACCAGATGCGCGCCAAAGCCTTCCGGCCCGAACCAGGGGTAAGACCCAAACGTCACGCCCGGCGCTTGCGCTTCGAGCGCGGCTAGCCCAGCCGCGACATCTCCCTCGCGCAGCTTTGCGCCGCGGATCGTGCGCGAGCGCACGATGGCGCCCCCTTTGAGGCGCGGGCCGACATCCTCAAGCATGCCGCGCATCACAGCCGGGATGCCTGCGAGCACGAACACATTGCCAAGCTGGAAGCCGGGCGCCTTCGAGACCGGATTGGCGATGAGTTCCGCACCGTCGGGAATGCGCGCCATTCTCAAGCGCGCCTCGTTGAGCGCCGAAGCGTCTTTGTAGTGGGCGACCAGGATAGCGCGCGCATCGTCGCGAACGTCGATGGGCACGCCAAACGCCGCGGCGATCGCGTCCGCGGTCTTGTCGTCATGCGTGGGGCCGATGCCGCCGGTGGTGATGACATAGTCGTACCGGCGGCGAAGCTCGTTCACGGCTTCGACGATCGCTTCGGGAATATCGGCGACCGCGCGTGCTTCGCCGACCTGCACGCCCAGCGGCGCCAGAAACTTGGCGATGGTCTGCAGGTTGAGATCCTGCGTGCGGCCGGAGAGAAGTTCGTCTCCGATCATCAGAACGGCGGCTTTGACTTGGCGTTGCGTCATCGGGTCATTCTAGCAAACCAGCGAACTCAGGACACGCGCATGGATTACGTCGCAGCCCTCACGGAACGGCAAAAGGGCCATCTGCCGGATTACCTCGGACTGGAATGGATCGAGGCCCAGCCAGGCTCGGTCTCAGGGCGGCTCCAGATCAAGCCCCACCACATGGCCCCCAATGGCTTCCTGCACGCCGCGAGCGTCATCGCGCTCGCGGATAGCGCCTGCGGCTACGGGTCAATCATCTCCAAGCCGGACGCCGCAATCGGGTTCACCACCATTGAATTGAAGGCCAATTTCCTGGGAACCGCCCGCGAGGGCGCGATTTCCTGCACCGCCAAGCTGGCGCACGGCGGGCGGACCACCCAAGTCTGGGACGCAGAAGTCAAGAACGAGGCCGATGGAAAGACGGTCGCCCTCTTCCGCTGCACCCAGATGCTGCTGTATCCGAAGCCTTAAGGCCGTTTTGTGCTAGATTCGACCGCATGAATTTCGTCACCGCCACCGAAGCCCCCGAACGCAACACCGGACAGATCAAGGTCTACGGACCGGAGGCGTTCGTGGGCATGCGCGCCGCTGGAAAGCTCGCCGCCGAGTGCTTGGACATGCTCGTCCCTGAGGTGCGCGAAGGCGTCACGACGGCCCGCCTTGATGACCTCGCACGCGCCTTCGTGCTCGATCATGGCGCCCTGCCGGCCTGCCTCGGGTATCGCGGTTACCGACACACGCTGTGCACGTCTCTGAACCACGTTGTCTGTCATGGCATTCCAGGCGACCGCGCGCTGCGGGAAGGCGACATCGTTAATATCGACGTCACGGTGATCGTCGATGGCTGGCACGGCGACACGAGCCGCATGTATGCGGTCGGGCCGGTCGCGCGCAAAGCACGGCGCCTGATGGACGTGACCTACGAAGCCATGATGCGCGGCATCGCAGTGATCAAGCCGGGTGCAACGCTGGGCGATCTGGGGCACGCCATCCAGACGTTTGCGGAAGGCGAGCGCTGCGCTGTCGTGCGCGAGTTCTGCGGCCACGGGCTGGGCCGCGTCTTCCACGATGCGCCGAACATCCTGCATTACGGGCGGGCCGGCGAAGGCCCCGCGTTTAAGCCCGGCATGATGTTCACCGTTGAGCCGATGCTCAATCTGGGCGGCCCAAGCGTGAAAATCCTCAATGACGGCTGGACCGCGGTGACGAAGGACAAGAGTCTCTCGTCCCAATACGAGCATTCCGTCGGCGTCACCGAGACCGGCGTGGAAATCTTCACCGGCTCGCGCGCGGACCTCGACCAGCCGCATCTCTCGGCCGAGGTCGCGTAGCTCCATGCCGCGCCGCACCGAAACACCGCGCGCGGCGCAACCGGACGAAAGCAAGGCGCTGAAGGCGGCTGTGAAAGACGCTTCCGCCTTTCTGTTCGAACTCGACACGGCACCAAGCGCGATACTCCGCGCCAAGAAGGCGTCGGCGGATGCACTGAAGCCGCACTATCACGATCATCGCGGGCGCTTGCGCAAACGCTTCGAAGACGCCGGGCCGGAATCGCTGGCCGATTACGAACTCCTGGAACTCCTGCTCTTCCGCACCATTCCCCGCCGCGACACCAAACCCTTGGCGAAAGCCTTGCTCACGCGATTTGGCGATCTCTCCGCGGTGCTCGCCGCGCCCGCGCATCTCATCGCTGAAGTCGAAGGCGCGGGGCCTGCGGTCGCGAAGGACTTCAAGACAATCCAGGCCGTGATCGAACGCGCCAGCAAAGCCCAATTCGCCAGGCGCGAAATCATCGGCTCCTGGTCACAGCTCGTGAATTATTGCCGCGTGGCCATGGCCAATGCGCCACGCGAGCAGTTTCGCGTGCTTTTCCTCGACGTGAAGAACCAGCTCATCGCCGACGAGATTCTAAACGAAGGCACGATCGACCACGCGCCAGTCTATCCGCGCGAGATTGCGCGCCGCGCGCTAGAGCTTTCGGCCGCGTCCGTGATCCTGGTGCACAACCATCCGACTGACCGATTTTCGATCACGGCTGATCACGCTCTATCCCACTGAAGAACCGAAAACTTTTTCGGCCTTGAGGCGCTCTCGCCCGCGAACCAAAGCGGGACCGGATATCCGTAATGGGCGCCGTTAGATTCCGAATTTCGGGTCGAAATCGCCCTTACCGATCCCCAGTACGGAGAGCGGGAAATGGCGACTTTAAGCGACGGGAGCATTCGTGCGGCGATCAAACGGGTGCTGTTCACCGGCCGCTCGGAAATCCTGAGGGATGGTGAAGGACGAGGCGTCGGGCGACTCCTGTTGGTGCTTCGCCCGCGCACGAAACGACTGACGACGTACTGGTCGGTCGCGCAGTACCGGGAGGGGCGCAAAAGCCAGATCAAGCTTGGCGACTACCCCTCGATGGGACTGGCCGAAGCCCGGGAAGTGTTCCAGCGCGACTACGCCAACCTCATCCAGAAAGGCCGCCATATCCGCGTTGCCCGTGACACGCGCACGGGGACCGTGGGCGACCTTTTCGACGGCTACGCGGAATATCTTCGCACCTCCGGCAAGAGCTCCTGGAAGGAGGCCAGGAAGGGCCTGGCGAAGATTGCAGACACGCTGGGACGTGACCGACTTGCGCGCGACGTTGAGCCCGACGAGATCACCGACATTCTGCGACCGATCTATTTGCGCGGCACCCGGTCGATGGCCGACCACGTCCGCTCCTATGTGCGGTCCGCCTATTCGTGGGCGATGAAGTCGGAGCACGACTATCGAAGTTCCTCACCGCGTCGTTTCGGTATCACGACAAATCCGGCCGCCGGCATTCCAACAGAGCCGAAGGTGGTCGGCACCCGATGGCTACGAGATCACGAGTTCGTTCAACTCTATCGCTGGCTCGAAAATCCCAGCAGCGCGATCCACCCGCCCTATGCGCGGGCGGTACGCATTCTGATGCTCACGGGGCAACGGGTTGAAGAGATCGCGTCGCTGCACAAGGATCAGTACGATCGTGCGGAGAAGCTGCTGGATTGGTCGACGACCAAGAACAAGAAGCCGCACACCATTCCCCTCCCGAGCCTCGCTGTGGAGCTGCTCGAAGGGATCACGCCCAACGAACACGGCTGGTTCTTCCCTTCCGCAATGGATCCTTCGCGGCCTGTCACGCACGGCACGCTCTACGCCTTCATGTGGCGCACGAGAGAAACGGGCGTCATTCCGTACGTGACCAATCGAGACCTGCGCCGCACCTGGAAAACCCTGGCTGGCCAGGCGGGCCTGTCGAAGGAGATCCGCGATCGAATGCAGAACCACACGCTGCAGGACGTGAGTTCCAGGAGCTACGACCGATGGAATTACATGCCCGAGAAACGCGCAGCAGTAGCGGTTTGGGATGCATTCGTGCGTGCGCTTCTCGAACAACACTCACAGCCGGCCGAGGCCGCCTGAATGCAACCGGGATTTGCCTCGGACGTCGTCAGCTGCAAGCAGGACATGACGGTCGCCGAATCGCGGCGGCCGGGAATAATTCACAGGCAGGATCTGAAGCTGGACATCGTCGACCCAGCGACCCGATCGCGAATGATGTCGCGCATAAGGGGCCGCGACACAGGCCCCGAGCGGGTCGTGCGCAGCCTTCTGCACGGGATGGGATACCGCTTCCGGCTTCAGGGCCGAGGTCTCCCCGGGCGGCCTGACATCGTCTTTGCAGGCAGGCGGAAGGCCATCTTCGTTCACGGATGCTTCTGGCACGGGCACGAGGGCTGCAGGTTCGCCTATCAGCCCAAAACCCGCGCAGCCTGGTGGCGCACCAAGATCGACGCAACACGGTCCAGGGACGCTCGCGCAGCCGCCGCGCTTGCCGAACAGGGATGGCGCACATTCATTGTCTGGGAATGCGAATGCCGCGATCCTGCGCGGGTGAGGGAATCGCTTCGGCGGTTTCTGGGCGGCGTCCGCTTCAAACCGACGCGCCGCCAATGAGGGGCGCAATGAACGCGGTCGTGAGGAAGAAGATCGAGCGTCTCGCGGACGGAGAGCCGCCGCGCGTGCTCGACCTGTTTGCCGGCTGCGGAGGAATCTCTCTGGGCTTCCAGCGTGCAGGCTTTCGCATTGACGCCGCCGTCGAGGCTGACGAGCTTGCAGCGCAATCGCATGCGCAGAACTTCCACAACGGCGACGCGTCGCATGCACGCGCGCGCGATATCCTGAAGACAGAGCCGGCGGAACTCACACTGCAGCTCGGGCTTGGTGCGCCCCAGCATGCCTTTGACATTGTGGTCGGCGGGCCACCCTGTCAGGCCTATGCCCGCGTCGGCCGCGCCAAGCTCCGTGAGATCGCCGAACACCCCGATGCATTCAGGCGTGATGCACGCGCCAACCTTTACGTCCGCTATCTCCACTACGTCGCTTGCACGAAGCCACTCGGCCTTCTCATGGAGAACGTGCCGGACATCATGAATTTCGGCGGCAAGAACGTCGCTCAGGAAATCTGCGAGGCGCTTGAGGAGCTGGGCTACGAAGCGCGCTACACGCTCACAAACGCCTCACATCACGGTGTGCCCCAGTTTCGCGACCGCGTCTTTCTGGTCGCGTGGCGTCGCGAACTGATGCTCACGCCATCCTTCCCGCAACCGACCCATCACGAGATTCTCCCGACGGGGTATGGCGGCACGCGCGCGGTGGCGCTGAAGCATGTGGACCTTCTGGATGGGGCGCATTTCCTGCATGAACAGACCGGCCAAAAACACCTCGCGGCCGCTATCACCGCCGAGCAGGCGCTGAGTGATCTGCCTCCGATCACCGCTCACCTTGACGGGACAATGAAGCGAGGCGCGCGGCGGTTTGACGTGCTCGCCCGCTATGCACGCGGCCGGCCTTCGGACTACGCGGCGGAGATGCGCGACTGGAAGGGTTTCAAAAGCGAGGACGGCGTCCTGGATCACGTCATCCGGCTGCTGCCCCGCGACGCACCAATCTTCCGCGCGATGAAGCACGGCGATGAATATCCCGCTGCCCATGCTACTGCGATGGCGCTGTTTGAACGTGAACTCAGGAAGATCGAACGCCGTGACGGCCCGCTGTCACGCAGCGCACAGGCGGCACTGCTTAAATCCATGGTGCCACCCTATCCGCTACACTCGTTTCCGAACCGCTGGTGGAAACTTCGCCCGGACACTCCTGTGCGCACACTGCTCGCGCATCTGGGTAAGGACAGTTACACGCACATCCACTACGACAGTGAACAGGCGCGCACCATCAGCGTGCGTGAAGCTGCCCGCCTTCAGAGTTTTCCAGACGGGTTTGTATTCTGCGGAACGATGAATCCGGCCTTCCGGCAAATTGGCAACGCCGTTCCTCCACTGATGGCATGGAGAATTGCCCGCCACATGCGTCAGCAGCTGCGCGAAGTGGCGCGCGGCACGGCGATGAAGGCCGCGTGATCAACTCTCGTCAATGAAACCGGCGTCGATCGCACGCTGCCTGATAACAAGCGCGCGCTGCGCCTGACGGTCCGATGGCACGCGCTGGGGCATCGCGGCAAGAACCGCCAGTATCCCGCGATCATCACTGCTGAGCAGACGCTTCTTCTGCGCGAAGGCTGACACCGCGTTCCAGTAACGGGCGCCCAGGTTCAAAGCCTCCGTCACGGCGGCGAGACCGTCGCTGACCTCCTGGTCAACCCGATTCTGGCGGCGCGCCGCCTTCACGCCGTCGCTGTTGATGAGCCATTCTTCAAAGCCGTCTACAACGTCTACCGGCGTCTGGAACGCACGCACGCGACAGCCCTGCTGTTTGGCCCATTCCGTGACGTTCATGCCCTCCCGCGGAGGCGAGCGCAGAACGCCTGCCATCAATTCTGCAGTCACCAGGAGCTGGGCCGAAATCACATCACCTGCTTCCTGACGTGACCAGACGCGAAGCCAGTCGAGTGAACCGCCGGAACAAAGCTCCTGGGCAAGCAGAGCGAGGCGGGCACAGGCGTATGCAACGATCTGCGCGCGATAACCGCCCTCATACCAGCCGGCGTTTGAGACCAGTCCTTCGGTTGCTCTGAACAGGATTACGCGCGCAACCGCGGCTCGGTACCAGTCGTCCGAATAGGAATTCCTGCCGGCTTCTTCCTCCCAGCGTTTGCTCACGCGCTCCGCGAATTCAACAAATGCCTTCTCCGCGCCCTTGCACGCGATATCCGGCAGAAGGTCGAACGCCGACTCGACCTTGGCGAGATCGGTCTTGGTGATGAGTTGCTGGCGAGGATTGGCGTGCTGAAACTGATCTCGCTGCGCCTTCGTGAATCCTGCCTGGTCGTTGAGATACTGACCGCGCGCACGTTCATAGTACCAGCGCGTCTGAACCTGACGCGCACCGGTCGCTGGCGCCAGAATGCGACGCGAAATCTCCTGCATTCGCTGATGGAATGCATGGTTCGCGAAAAAGTCGCTGGCGCGAATGGCGTTCTGACTGTTTGCATACCGTGAAATGAGCGGGACGAGATTTTCCGCTGCGCTGGCGGGAACGACAGACAGCTTGAGAGGCACGGATACGCGCCCTTCCGGCAGCTTCTTGTCGCGCCGCAATGCAGCGAGCGACGCCGTCGTCTGCGCGCCGTTCACAATCTGCATGTCGGTAATGTCGGTGATAATCGTCGCGCCGCCTTCGCCGACTTTCGAGATGACTGCCGACGCCGTGGCGGCAATGCCATTGTTGTAGGCGAAGAAGCGCTGCGGCTCCTTGCCGAGGGTCTCGGCGATCCCCTTGTTCACATTGCCACGGCGACCGAGAAACGTGCGCACGTTGCCTTCAAGCAGGCGGCTGCCGTGCTGCAGGTAGATGTCGGCGAGAAACTCGCCGGGCATCACACCGAGCCACGCTTCATAGTCGTCGCCGCCGGCGGCGCGGATCATCGGGAGCCCGCCCTCGGGCAATGAGGCCAGGTTCACAATCAGATCATCGCGAACGCTTGCTGCATCCTGGATTCGCTTCAGCCGCGTTACGTCCCATATCTGAAACGTTACGGGCGTTCCCTCCCGCGTGGCGTCAGGCGCAATCTCGCGAATGCGTTCACTGATCGGCCGATCCGAAAGGATGCTGAGTCTGAGCGCAGACGGAGGCGCCTCAACCTGAATGCGGCGCGCCAGCGCCCACAATGGACGACTCTCCTCAATATTATCCTTGAGCCAGCCATCGCGCGCATGCTCGTAGAGGCGCAGCAGCCGGTTGAACCCCGTGTCGCGCGCCTCGCTGAGCGTCAGCACCGGCGGCATCGCCTCGCCACCGTCACGCAGGGCCAAGAACAGATGCAGGGATTCATCCGCGTCGTCGTAGGCGAACCCGTCCAGCTCCAGGCGCGCCTGTCTCTGTCCCGTCACCTGCTCCGGGCAGGATTCAAAATCGGGTGTTTCGCCCGCGTCGCGCAGCCGCTCGAGCGTTTCTATGACGAAGCCCTCGCGAAGGCTCATCCGCGCGCTTTCCGCGCGCGCCGCGGACGCCGCCAACAGGTCTGCGCGAAACTCTGCGTCGTTCATGACGCAGGCGTCGGCAACTGGATGACATAACGCGCCTCCGTCACGCCCGGCGGGACGTTGGCGATCGTAAGAGCGGGAAATGTTTCGTCGACGACGTGGCTGTCGACGCCCAGGACAAGCACCGCATATTCATCGTGAGAAGGATGTTCGTGCCAGCCGCCACGCGAAAGTGCATCCGCGAAAGCAATGCGCGCGGCCGGCAAATCCACCAGCGCCTGCCTGATGCGCGCAATAAGGAAAGGCGCCGTAACCCCTCCCGGTGCAGCTGTCCCCGTCGTCTGCATTCGCACCACGGCCAGGGTCAGAGGCCCGCCGGTTCTGTCGAGCTGCGCCAGGCCATTGATAGTGACCGAGCCCGCGCCGGCGCCCACGGCCTTCACTTCGATGCGCGACCCATCACCGAGGAGAAAATCCTGAGGCCGGCGGTCGGGGCCAATCCACGCCTGCACGGCGGCTTCAGCACCGTGCACGGGCATCACCACCGTTTCGAGCACATGCAGCTCGCCGATGAGCCCGCGCAACGTCTTGTCATCGAGGCCGGCGCGGTCGCGCAGCATCAGCGCCCGCCATCTCTCGATGCGAGTAACTACGGCGCCCGCCAGATGTGCCGGCGCCACCCCGCTTCGCGTCGCCTCGATGATGTCGACGCACAGAGCAGCAAACACCGCGATGAGCGAAGGCTCAATCAGGGAAAGGTGCAGCGCCCACTGCCCGTCAGAGCGAACGCCTCCTTCAATCTCCATGGACCGCAGAGGTTCAACGTCAGCAGGGCGCGTCTGGCATAGCACGACAAGCCCTGGTCGATCAGGGAGTGTGAAGTCTGCATAGATGCCATGAGGGTGTGTCGCATCCACTCGACGCTGCCCGCTGGCGCCGCTCGCGACGCGAAGCTCATTCCAGAGCTGCTCAATCGTCGTCATCGTCGGCTCCGCCCTCGAGATCGAGATCCTCCTCATCATCCTCGTCGTCGATCGCGCCGAAGCGCAGCAATTGCTCCTGCGCGATGACGTTGAGCTGATAACCCACCACACGGCGCTCGTGGCCGCCAACCTCGGTCTGTTCTTCACCTGGGAAGTGCAGCGCCAAAGCTGGAAGCAGCGTTCCCGCCGGACCGATCCCTGCCTGACGCGGGTGCAGGAAATACATGATGAGCAATGGCCGACGAAGACGTTGACGAAGCTCTGCTTCGGTTGGCTTCGCTGACGCGTTGAGATCTGCCCATTCCTGTTTGCTGAAGCCGTGCCGCAGGTCGGACCTGCCGCCGAGATGTGAGCTCTTGCCCGACACCAGCAGCGATTCATGGCTCTTCTTGATGGACCGCACTGCGGCGACGCCAGTCAACGGAGCGGGCAGCGGTATGGGAATTGGCTGGCCCTGCTCGTCCTTCGCCTCTCCATTTACCGGCAGCACGACGGTCCACTCGGAGAGTGCCTTGTCACCGTCGACAACAGCCTGGCGCAGAAACGCCGCGATGCTGTCGCCCTGGAAATCGAAGTTGAATGGATGGACCGCAAACCCCTCGTAGAGCAGGTCCGCAACGACATCCCCGCTCACACCCGTCCAAAGCAGCGCGCCCCCGTGAGGCGATGTCACTCCCGCGTTCGCCTGCTGCAGCTTCGTGATGAACCGGTTCAGATCTCTCACATTGTTTGCGTTGCGCCCGCGATCCTGAAAGAGGCGGGTCGACTCCACGAGGCGGCCGGTGAGCGAAACCTCCCATACCTCGTTCACCTCCTTCGCAGACCGCATCTTGTTGCGCGCGGTAATGAGGAGCGTGTCGGGATGGGTTCGCACTCGCAGACCGAACTCCATCGGCGTAGCGCGCCGACGCTTCATGCTTGCGAAATCGGCCTTCAGCTCCGCGGTCGCCTCAGCGATATGCTCGTACCAGCCGCGCGCTTCTTCGGTCATCCAGATGCGGCACAGGTCTCCATAGCCGTCACGATAGCCAAACCAGCGTCCCATCTGCAGCAGCGTGTCGTACGCGCGCGAGTTTCGCAGAAAATAGCTGACAGTGAGACCTTCGAGAGTCAGTCCGCGTGACAGAGAATTGCCGCCGACGACGATCGCCCGCACGCCCGGCGGTCCCTTGACGGCGCCATAATCCAGTTTGTCCTTCTTGGTGGACTGGTTCACAGGGCGCACGCGCATATCGCGAAGCGACTCGTGCAGCACATCGAGCACGTCCTTCCATGTGTATCCGCAGCCGCTGAACTCTGCGTGGTAGGCGACTGCAAGGTCGGCGATGCGCGGCGACTGCGCCTCTGCGCGATCCGGCTCCAGCTTTCCATGCATGCGCACGGCATCACGAATCTGATCGACTTCCTGCAGCAACTGCTCCGCCACCAGATTCTGAACACTGGTGAACCGGGACGCGTTTATGAGCATCGTGCGGTGCTCATTTCCACCGCGATCGGGAACATCGTCGCGCGCACGAAGATCGCGGATCGCGGTCGCGACCAGAAATGAGTTCAGGGCCAGCATAAGGGACGCGGGCGGATCGCCTGGCTCATCGTCCTTGCGGTGGGTTAGCGGCAGCCAGCCGTCTTCGTCGTCGATGTCACGCAGACTGGAGACGGGCGTCTCCTCATCATCGAGGTCACGATGCGGGAATATGCCATCCATCCCAACGTAATTGTTCGGCGGCTCCAGCACGTGAATGAAGTGTCGTGGAAACAGGTCGTTGCCGAGCATCTCGCTCGTTGTTCGCGGGTCTATGAAGATATTGGCGAACGGCGTTGCGGTGAAACCAACGTACGCCGACCGGGTGAATATGGAGAGCAGATCGCGGATCGCGGCATTGATGGTCGTCGGATCCTCACCGGCCTTTTTCGTATTGACCGAGGCGTTGTCGGCCTCATCGTCGATCATCAACAGCGGCACGTCGATATGGCCGCTGCCGTCCGCATTCTTGGCGCGCAGCCATGCCGCAAGGCGACCAAGCACGGCCTTCTGCTTCTTGGTGACAACGAGCACAGGCTCCTTCACCGACGCCAGTGATATGTTCAGAGATGTCGCGGCGTCCTTCCTGAAGTCGTGGTCCTGCGACGTGAACACGATGCCGTCTCTTCGAGCATCTATGGTCCCGACACCGACGTGCACCTTGCGACGCGTCTTGGGGCCCGTGAGCAGCTCGCGGCTGTCGAGACCGACGAACGACTCGTCCATCCGCTCCTGGGTCTGACGGCGAACATTTTCGAGCGTGCCGGTCAGCAGAATGATCATGCGATAGCCCGCATCCGCGGCCTTCGCGATGAGCGCGGCATAGGTCGCCGTCTTTCCGGACTGCACATCGCCAACAACGAGACCGCGTCGCGCCCACGGCTTTCCATCCGCAGGATCGCCCAGGAGATCGAGGACGTCGTCTGTGGTTCGGTGCAGCGTGTCGATGACAAGCCTGCCCCAGCCCTTGCGACCAAGCAGGCGCCGATATCTCGTCCAGTAGTAGGGGTCGATGCCGTCCCGGCGCTCAGCAAGCCATGGGTCATGGTCATCTGCATCCACCAGCGTGGTCCCTAGCTCCATGCGCAACTTGAAGCTCGCATGCAGAATGCGGCGCGCGTCCGCCACGACGTCTGCGTTGGCCTTCATCGCGGCGCCGATGGCGGCCAGCGTTTCATCGATCTGCTGCTCGGTCGGCGGCGGTTCAAGCGGCAACAGCGCCGAAACGGAATCCACCAGTTGCTCTGCCGTTGGGTTCATGATCGCAGGCTCTCCGCAATTTCGCGCGCCACATCAGGGTCACGCGCGAACGGTTCGGTCTCGTGAAGTCGATCCAACAGCCGCCCCTGCGCTTCGGGCAGATCGGCCAGGGCCTCCCACATTCGCCGCGCCAGCTCCTCCAGCGCCGCGCGCGATTCCTCCACCGGTTCGGCAACAGGAAGATCGTTGGCGATGTGGACGTGAATGTCGTGAATGGGCAGGCCGTTCTCGATCATCTTCAGCAATGGCTCTACCGATGTCGCTCTGTGCCGAGCGGCCGCAACCACCGCAGGGTGTTCGCGATTGATCTTCCAGGAAACGGTGTCCTCGCGATGCACCTCGCGCACCCAAACCGGAATGCGCTCGCTGTCGACGTCGCGTACGCTCTTGTGGGTGTAGACCCGCCTGCTCCTCGTCGCGGCCAGTCCGACCACGCGACGCAACTGTGGACGCAGCGCGGCCGGCGGTTCGGCCATCGTCTTGCGAATGTCCACCTTCCAGATGTGGTCCAGCGCCACAGGCACGTCGACACGCACCCGCGCAAGACGCGTCAGCTCGTCACTTGGCACGATGCGAAACCATCCGCCCGGCACGACCAGTCGACCGCCGCGATAGATGTAGAATCCATGCCCGGTCTTCAGGCTTTCCCGTCCGCCAGTGCGCGCGAGGTCTGCTTCGTCCAGCCTGGAGGGAAACGGGAGCACGAACGGCGAAACCGCGACCTCATGCCCATCCACACGGAAGGTCTCCGCGTGCAGCGTCTGACCACGCGTGTGCCCCTGAAGAAACGGATCCAGCTTGGGCAGCGAGCGACCATTGATCTCGATGTCGAACTCGCCACGGATCTCGCCGGCGAGGAAACGGTGGAACGCCATTGCGAGATGGTCAGCCGCGAGGCTCATGACGCGATCGAGTTCGGCAATCCCCTTTTCACCCTCGGTCGTGGTCAGCCGGTCGATCCGATCCCACATCACGGCGGTGCCCCGCCCCTCGGCCTTGAGCCTCGCCACAACTTCAATTGGCAGCGTACTGACGTCGGGCCGCGACAGCCACCAGCTGTTGCGACGCTCGCATTCGTCGATATCCCAGCACGCCGTCGCAAACGCGCCGTCCAGTAGCGACACAACCCGCACGCGCCGGCATTGTGACAACGACGCTGTTTTCAATCCGAGGCCAAAGCGCCCCAGATCGCCGGGCGCGCGATCAAGGCGCGGATCCAGGCTCCCGAAACGCATGGAGTCGTTGAGAACGCGCTGCTCCATGCCGCGCCCATTGTCGATGACCGCGATGTGCGGCGCCGGCGTGGGTGAGAAATCGATCCAGACGTGGCTCGCGCCTGCGGCAATACTGTTGTCGACAAGATCGGCAAGCGCGGCGGGCGTCGTATAGCCGACCGAGCGCAACGCCTGCATCAGCAACGGCGCAGTCGGAGGGACTTCCTCACCTTCCTCGATGCCGGTCTCTGTCATCTGTCAGCCCCGAATCGCACGTCGGTGAAATATTTGCCATGATCGCGAGACCTCCGGTTGCAGGCAAGCGGAGAGCGGGGATCCCTCATGGCGCGTGTCGGCGGCAAGGAATTATCGGCCACCTGGAGCCTTTCGGTGGGCGCGAACAGCGCTGAAATCACACTTGAATCCAGGTCAGGCAAACGCGGCACGCCGACCGAACGCAATGCCGACTACAAGGAAGCCCTGGCCACTATCCTGGACCTGCTCGGCCGCCGCGGATGTCGGCTTGAGGACGTGCAACTGAGCTCCGCCAAGGCTCTCCGTGAAGCTCCGGAGGGCGTTCGCCGGCGCGTTGCGCCAACCGACGTCGTCTATCCTCTCGAGTTGTCGCGAGTCACTGACCCACCCGAGCTGGGTCGGCGAATACAGCGCGCGATGGCGGGCATGTTCTCCGAGAGGGAGGAACCCGGTGGCGGCAACCGCGAGAAACGCATCACGCTCTACGTATCCGCGACCGATCGGCTGGATGATCTGCGGGCATGGATCGAATACGGCGCCGTGCGAACCGGGGCCTGGCTCTGGATCACAGGTGACGGCGAGGTGCAGGACGGCATTCAAATTGAGATCAAAGCGAATAATGCGGACAGCGAGCAGGCGCTGAAGTTGCTCGCCGCCATGTCTGAGCAAGATCGCGTGTACCATTACTCCATTCGCGAGCAGGCGATCGTCGCCGCCTCGCGTGTCGTCGGCGCCGCCACCGTGACGCTGCAAACCGAGAGCGGCGTCGAAACCGCCATGCGTCCCATCGTGGGCTATACGCGCATTCGAGAGCGTCTTGAAATGGGCGCACCGTCAGGCGGGGCGCTTCAACCGGTCCCGCCGGGGCATGCCGCCGCGCTTTCCGACCTGTTGGCGGCGTCTTCGGCGCGCTCAGGAAATCCGGGAAATGACTATCGCGAGGCGCGAGCGCCTGCATCTGTGCGCCCGGGCGCCGCGCGCAGCACGGATCCCGCTCTCATGGAGCGTGCCCTTGCGGGTCATGCAGCCACCCAGAACGAGCTCGCCCGCGCGTTGCGCGAAGCAGGCCTTCGTCCACTTTCGCCTACCATCGACGAACCTGAATTCGACCTTGCCTGGTCCGGCGGCGAATTCATGTACGTCGCAGAGATCAAGAGCATTCGAGACCAGAACGAAGAGAGTCAGCTTCGCCTCGGTCTGGGCCAGGTGCTGCGATACCGGCACCAGCTATCGGCCTTGTGGCGTAGACCGGTGCGCGCAGTGATTGCGATCGAACGCGCACCAAGTGACGAGGCATGGATCAGCGTGTGTACGGAGCTCGGCGTGCGGCTGGTATGGCCGACATTCACGGCGGCGCAGTTCTCCGGTGCAAACAGCGACACCCGGGGCGCAGCGTGAACGTCTTCGAGATAATATGCGCCCGTTGCTGGAGCAGTGCGTGATGGAATGGAAGGACGAGCGTCGACACGATCTCGCGCGGTTTTTCGCGGACCCCGCGAATCCAAACGCGATCCTGCTGCCGGGGGCTGAAGGCGATCACTGCCGCAACATCCGGCTCGCCCTTGAGCGACTGGAGTACGGCGCCCCGTTCGCTCATCTACCGCTGAGCGACGTGTTCGATGACGACGCCTCGCAGGCGCTGAAACGTCTCCAGGGCGACCGCAAACATTCAAGCATCGATGGTCAATGTGGTCCCCGCTCGCGCCTCCTGCTTGTAGACGCGCTTCTCGAACAGGCGGCCGCCAATGGCGGCGGCGTCGATCCGTTTGCCCGCATGATGGATCCCGAGCGGCGGAGCGACGGCGAAATATTTGCAAGCTACAGTCACGCCGACGAGGCACACCTCAGACGCTTTGCCGAACTCGTTCGTGGATGGGGCTATTCACTCTGGTATGACGAAGGCTTGGCGGGCGGCGAGAAGTTTTCGAACACGCTCATGAAGCGCATCGAGCACGCATACTTCGTCCTTGCCCTTGAGAGTCCCGCGGCCGCGCAATCGGAATGGGTTCTGAAGGAGGTCACGCACGCCAACAGTCACGGCGTGCGCATCCTGGCCATTGAACTGGCGCCCGTCGGCGAGAGCCTTTTGAAGACGGCACTGAACAGCCATCACCGGATTGGCGCAGCGCCGGAAGAAATCGACAGCGACGCCGCGGCTCTGTATCGGGGCAAGCTGCGACAGGCCGTTCGCGCTGCGCACGCAGCGCGAGACGTCGGGTCGTCCTGACCAGGTGGCGATGTGTGTACGGCGCCGGTATCTGTCGGGTCTTCCGGCGTCTCGTTTCCCGCACATGCGCGCGTGAGTCGGAAGACGTTTACGCGATTGCCCCTAGCTGCTTCTGGCGATCCATCATCCGCATCAGGTATGCAAACACGCACAGCAGTGTCGTCGCGCCCTGATGCGTCCCGTAGCTGTCGAGTCCGTGCAGTTCGGCGTGACGATTTGGAAATGGGCGCAGGGCGGCGGCATCCCCCGCCGAGTGACAGGGAGCGAACAGGTGGTCGAAAACGAAGTGCATGAGCGAAAACGACTCCGTCGGATCGTCGTTAATGATCGGAGTCACGTTCAGCATGTCCTTCAGCCGTTTCACCGCCTCGTATTGCTTCACATCACCCATGGCGATCGCGCGACCGAAGGCCTCGAACTCCGGAAGCAGCACGCGAACGACGGTGAGCCAGTGTGACTGCCGGTACGCGGCAAGCGCCTCGTCCATTGCGCGCTTCGCGGTCGGCGAGAGCGTATCGATGTTATAAGCCTGCACGCGTTGGTGAAGCTGATCGCAGACTTCCGCCTGATTGTCCTTGAACCACTGTTCCACCGCCGCCGACAATGCCGCATCGTCGACGTCGAGCAGCGCCATTTGGAAATCCATGTCCATTAGCGCCGATCCCGGCCATCCGATCTCGCGCAACCGCGACGAGAACACCGAGGCCACGGCGACAGGATCTCTGATAGCGCCCACTCCCGGCGGCGTGTTGAAATTCCACGGTCGCGGATTGACCATAGGCCAGATGCCGGTGCCGTACGTATTGAGGAACATGACAACGTCCAGAGTGCAATGCCGCGCGCAATCGCCCGGGAGTGACCAAATAGGTGCGAAACCGGACCCGCCCAAGCCCGCGAAGACTGTCATGGGTCCATGTGCACGGGATCATTCAGGATTTTCGGTGGCGCTGTGAGGACGTGATGCATGCGCTGAGCGCCGGTCGCTTGGCGATCGCGCGTGGGCCGAACGGCAAGCGGCTCCGCGATCCCCTCTCTTTGCTCACAGAGATTTCGCGAAACGGTCTGAGGCTTGATCGCTCTCAAACGTCTACTGCCAGCCGACATTGCTAGCGGCGCTCAGCGCGAGGCGCCGTGGAAAGCAGTGTACCAGACCGATCGTCGCGGAAGCGTGTCGTCGCGCGCAGCGATGCCAAGCTACCGGCGCATGCACTTCGTCTTTCGCGCGGCAGATGTAAACCGATCGGAGCCGCGACACCGCTGTGGACAGATTGGCAGGAGCCGGAGACGTTCGCCGAAGCGCTTGATCTTCAAATGCGTCGCCATGGCGAGACCTCGGGTCAGCTCTGGCGCGCGATCGTTTCAAACGGAGAGAACTTCGAGCGATCCACGCTGGCCGCGTGGCGCCGAGGCGTGAAGTCCCCCCGCGGCGCTCGGAGCTTCGTGTATCTGGAGAGGATTGAAGAACGGTATCAGCTCGCGGTCGGATACTTCCGACGCCTCCTGCCTCACCGATCACGTGCAGCCGCCTTCAACGGGCTGAAGGGAATTGGCGCCGCCGAGCAGCGCAGGATCGCCTGGCATCTGCCCAGCGACTTCGCATCACGTTCGCCGCGAGAGCGCGGCGAAATTCTGGAGTGGGTGCGGCGCGTTGTTGTGTCAGGCGCAACCGACTTCCGTTGCTTCCAGGCGGCCGCACTAAAGCAACGGTATGGGTTGCGCTTCGGCGTTGGCGAACCGGCTCGAAGCGGTATCGAGCGCGGTGCGTTGTCTGCGCCGCACCGGCTCGTTGCAGAGATGGACGCGTTGCTGACGTTCAAGACAACTACCCTCACCCCGACGGGATATCAGCGGCGCGGTGTTTGGGGTGCGGACACGGCGGCGCAAAGAGTTGAACACCTAAGCCTTCTCTTCGGTGCGCTTGCAGCCGATCCAGGGGGCGCAGTGCGAGGCCACGGCGTGCCCATGGATCGGCTCTGCTTCGCCATGCTCGTCGTTCCGGCGGTTTGGGACTGGTACGTGCGCTGGCGTGAGCAGCGCCGCGGCTTCTACACGGCGTGGGAAGTCGACATGCTAAGTCTCGTGATGGGTCTCACATCTGCTGAGACTGGCTGGCTTCGGCAGACGCCTTCACTCGTTGACGCGCTATCGCCGATCGATGGGCTCGTGACCGGAGATGACGTCAAATACCTTCGAAAGGACTGGCCCGGAGCGTGCGCACGCATGCGCGTCCATGCTCATCGGCGGATGAAGGAGATTGAGCGGGTGCTTCGCGTCCATCGCGACCCTTTCGAGCCAATCCTGCCGGTGCTGGAGGCGGATAGCCCACTCGCTGAGTATCGAAAGATCACCGACGAGATCGCTCGATTGATGCCCGACGGCCGATACCATCCGAAGTGCGCTGCTGAAGCGCTACGCGCGCTGCTTATGGTGCGCCTTGGGCTTCACCTCGGCGTGCGACAGAAGAACCTGCGCCAGCTCCTGATCAAGCCCCGAGGACTGGCGGCATCTAGTGAACGTCGACTCGAAGAACTCAAGCGCGGCGAACTCCGGTGGTCTGATCGAGACAACGCGTGGGAGGTGTTCATCCCCGCAATTGCGTTCAAAAACGCAGATTCTTCGTTCTTCTCCGGCAAGCCCTTTCGCCTGCTGCTTCCTGACCTCTGCGGTCTCTACGGATACATCGATCGGTATCTCGACGGAGGCCGAAAGCTCCTGTTGAGCGGCGCCAGTGACCCGGAGACCTTCTTCGTCAAAAGCGTCAAGCAATCCAGCAGAAGCGCGGCCTACGATCAGACCACGTTCTACGAGGCCTGGCGGTGGATCACGCAGCGCTACGGCATCTACAATCCGTGGACCAGACGCGGCGCCATCGTTGGACTACTGCCTCACGGCCCGCACAGTGTGCGCGATGTGCTCGCCACACATATTCTGAAGCAAACCGGGTCGTTCGAACAGGCGAGCTACGCGATCCAGGACACCCCGGAAATCGTTGCGAAACATTACGGCCGCTTCCTACCCGAGAACAAGGCGCACCTCGCGGCTCAGATCCTCAACAAGGTTTGGGCGAGCTAACATTGCCGCGGCTGCCGCCATTCCACTGCGCACGCGGCCTGAATCGCGTTGAGGCAGCGCGCTATGTCGGCGTCTCGCCCACGACGTTCGACAAGCTGGTCGACACGGGCCAGATGCCGAGACCGAAACAGGTTGGCGCGCGGCGCATCTATGATCGTCACCAGCTCGATTGGTGCTTCGATCTGCTGGATAGCGATGTTGCGGTCGAGCCGAATGATTTCGATTGAGCGCCGCTCAAGCGGCGTCCGACGCCGGCTCGCAGCATAGTGAGAAAGCAAGCCGTTCAATCTGTTCAAACTCCACCCAGGCTGCGCGGAGACCGTCTCCAGGAGGCCTGAACAGCGACAGACGCGCACGATTTGGTTGTCGCATGACCCAGGCGATGGCCTCCGACATGGACCACATGTCGCTGGGCGCGTCAGGCGACGCCACCCAGACCGTGACGATGTCGGCTTCCGCAATCAGCACGTCGTCGGGAATCATCGTTGCAGCCATGCATCAATCGTTTGGCCGAGGTGCTTGCGTAAAAGTTAACGCAAGACGGGGAGATCGAGGTACAACTCCGGATAGTCTTTAGGAGCGCGTCGTGCTCACTCGCATATTGGAAGAGTTCTCGCGCGAGACATGGGAGACCATGTGGCTGACCCACTCGGCCGCGCGCACCAGCCGTGAAGAGTATTTTACAGAACGTCTCTTCGTGTCGCTGCTTTCGCGCGCGCGACACCTCACGCACTTCATTCCATTCCCTCCCCACAAGGAGGCGATTAACGGCGCCGATTGGGAATGGTGGATTTCAGACGGAAGACACTGGATAGGCCTGCTCGTGCAGGCAAAGGCGCTCGACCTGAAGCACCAACGCTATACCAAACTCGACTACAAACCGAGGAAAGCAAGCCGCTCGCAGCTGTCGCTACTTATCGAAGATGCCACCGCACGCGGGCTCACTCCCATCGTAGCCTGCTACAATTATTCTCCGTCGTCCGCGTTTGCATGGAATTGCCTGTCTATCGCGCGCGACAATCCACTTTTTGGCTGCAGCATCATCGACGCTGTCGTCGCACGCCATCTCATCAATACCGTCAAGGGCAAGCCGAAAAAAGGCTTCTCAACTGTCGCTGCTCTCTCCTTCCCGCTTCGTTGCCTCACCGCATGCAGGGGATTTGCGAACGGCGTCGGCGTCGCTCAGCGTGCGTTTGGTGTACTCGAGGGACTACGACAAAAGGGCGTTGAGCAAGGGCATGAGACGAGCCCACCGGCGACGTTGCTCGACACACCACCGGCATACGTCCGCCAATTGATGGACACACCGCCGGACGCTCAACCCGCCGTCACGGCCGACCTTGTTGCGTCGCTACGGATTCGCCGTGGCATCGTCATCACCAGGGAGACGGATGATGACTCGGAATGACGGAAGCAAGCCTTCGACAATTCTAGTCCAAGCCTTCGACCGCCGTCGCCCAACGCCACCTCCTGCATTGCACACTCGAAATCGATCTCCCCCCGATGCCCTTCAATCCGGGCTTGCGCGCATTTCCGAAGCAGCAGAACGGAAGCGCGGAGGCGACTTCAGTGTCTGACGAACACGTCCCGCTCGATCGCACATTCCACGCGCTGTCGATCGAAGGCGGGGATACTGATGAAAGCGAATACCGCACCAGGCGTGTCGGCAGTCAACTTAGCTGGGCCGAGCTTCGCGCCGGCTATCGTACAGTGATCCTTTCGGCAGCAGGTTCGGGCAAGACCGAGGAAATCCGCTGCGCCGCTCGCGACCTGCGCCAGGCCGGCGAAGCGGCCTTCTTTCTCCGCCTCGAACACGTCTACCGTGATTTTGATATCGCCTTTGAAGAAGGATCTCTCGCCGACTTCGAGCAGTGGCTTGAGTCCGACGCAGAAGGATGGATCTTTCTCGACTCCGTCGACGAGGCGCGACTCGGCGAACCACTCGATTTCGAGCGAGCCATAAAGCGCATGGGAGCTCGCCTCGCCAATGCGCAACAGCGGGTGCACATCATACTAAGCGGGCGTGAAACGGCTTGGCGCCCCGTGACAGACCTCGCGCTCTGTCGTCAGCACTTCCCCTATGACCCGCCAGCGCAGGACACGACGGAGAAGGCCCAAAAGGCGGCCGAACGCGCGGGCGCACACCGTCCATTCTGGATTGTCGCCCTCGATGACTTGGATGCCGAACAGGTCGGCAAGTTCGCCGCTGCGCGGGGCGTCAAGCCTGCTCAACCATTTTTGCGCGCGATCGAACGCGCGGACGCATGGCCGATGGCGGCACGGCCTGACGACCTCAATGAGCTGATCGACTTCTGGATAAAGAACGGCCGCATCGGTGATCGCCTCGAGCTTATGCGCGCCAGTATTCGTCGTCGCCTCGCCGAACGCGATCAAAACCGGGCGGAGGCAATGCCACTCTCGGAGGACGAGGCGATCGCTGGAGCGCACCAAATTGCGGCGGCAACGACCATGGCGCAGCATTCGCTCATTCGCATTCCAGATGGCGCACAGAACGCCAAGGGCCTACCCGCCACTGAGATGCTTCCTGACTGGGATCAGTCAAAACTCGCGCCCCTTCTTACCCGGCCGATCTTCGATGCGGCCATCTACGGCGCAGTTCGCTTCCATCACAGGGAAGTGCGGGAATTCCTCACCGCTGAATGGCTTAAACGCCTACTCGACCAGCAAACATCGCGCCGCAAAGTCGAAGCTATCTTGTTCCGAAGCCAATATGGCGCTGAGGTTGTCGTACCCGCCATGCGTCCCGTGTTGGTCTGGCTGATACTGCTCGACGAAAAAATTCGCGCACGCGCGCTTGCGATTTCGCCGGAGCTCATCTTTGAAGGCGGCGAACCGAAGGCGCTACCGCCGGCGGTCAGACGCGCCATTTTGAGCGATATCTGCGAGGCGATCAAAAATGGCGATTCACCGCGGTCCAGCGTCGACTATCGCGCCGTTCAACGGTTTGCGCACCACGACATAGGCGATCACGTAAGAACGCTCCTAAAGAAATATGCTGGAAACTCCGATCTTCAGAATTTTCTGGTCCGAATGGTGTGGCAAGGCGAGATCGCCGTTTGCCTTCCCGAGGTCGTGGCGATCGCTGCAGATCGTCAGGTCAGCGTTTACACACGCGTGGCCGCATTCCGCGCCGTGCAGGCGATCGGCAATGCCAATGACATCGCATCAGTCCGCAAGCGCTTCCTCAGCGAAGCCGCCGCTCTGAACCGTGAGCTTGCCGCTGAGTTCATCACCGACCTGCCGCCGAATTCAACGAACCTCGATTGGCTGATCGAGTGCCTCGGCAAACTCAAACCCAAGAGCCGACACAGTCACGATGGCCTGACCCAAGCTCTCGATAGCTTCGTCCGATCGCTTGATCTCTCTCTCATGCCGCGACTGATCGATGCTCTTCAAATCTTGCTCATCAAACGCCCTCATGTAGAAGTTCGCCATTGCGAAATCTCGCAGCGTCATGGCTGGCTCATCAAGGGTGCGGCAGTCGCCGTCGAACGCTTGGTCGCAGCACGTGATGGCGCCGCGCTGAAGAAATCCGCCCTATCCATTCTTAAGATGGTGCCGTCGGCCCAGCACTATCGCGACTGGGCGTTGAAGGACATCAGCTCCGCCCTCCCAACTCTGATAGCCGCGTGGCACGAGCTCAACGACGCTCTCTTCTGGCGCAACATAGAGGACGCCCGTCGGAAGGAGAAAAAAGAACGAGTAGTCGCCTGGTGGCAGGCGGGGCCCTTCCGCTCCTATTGGCAGTTCGGCCCAACCGACTTCGCACGCGTGCTGGGATATGTGAGCACGAGACCGCTGTCCGACGACCGGCGCGTGGCCCTTTCGTTGGCCTTCCGGCTCTATGTTGACGCGAAGCGGCCTGCGGCTTTGCGTACGATGATGAAGCGTGCCACGGCCGACAGCCACGAGCTCCAGGCCGCACTGCACGAACATCTCAACCCCGCGCCAGACGAACAGGCGAAGAAATGGCGTCGGCAAGAAGCCTCCTACAAACGGCGCAACAGATTGCGCGAGGCAGCGGATGCGAAGCGCGAGGCGCACTCAAAGGACTACCTGACCAAGAATTTTGAGCTTTTGAGAGATCCGAAGCTTCCAGAACCGCATCAACTGACAAGCGCCCAGCACTATCTGCATGAAAAAATGCGCACCGCCCTCTCGCACTCGGGGCCACATTGGTCGGCGGGGAACTGGCGCTCCCTCGAAGAGCCATACGGCCCGGACGTCGCCAAAGCTTTCCGCGATGGGGCAGTCGCCTACTGGCGACGAAACAATCCCAAGCTTCTGTCGGAGGGGAAGTCCACCAATGGCACACCGTTCAGCTCCATTTTTGGTTTGACGGGTCTCTGCATCGAAGCGCGCGAAACCGACGATTGGGCCGCAACACTAACCAGAGACGACGCCCGTCTGGCGAGCCGGTATGCAATGGAAGAACTCAACGGATTTCCCGATTGGCTGCCGACGGTGCACCACACTTTTCCAGACGAGACGCTGCGGGTCTTGCTCAAGGAGCTCGACTACAATCTGAAAGTTGAGACGACTAAGGTGGAGCATCACTACGTGCTGTCGGACCTGAGCAGCAGCGGCGCTTGGGCATGGACGGCTCTAGGTCCAGAAATTCTCAAACGACTGCAGCAACGCTCTCCCAAGCATATTCGCAATTTGGAGCAGATGCTCGATCTGTTGCTGGGCTCTGGCCTCGACGATGAAGTCGTCGCCCGTCTCGCTGAACGCAAGTCCAGCGACCGGCGCCTACCGCATGCGGCCCGATGGTATGCGACCTGGACTGGAGTTGAGCCGGAGAAGGCGATCCCTGCCTTCACTGCGCGGCTCGCCAACACACACAAAGGTAAGACCACGCTTGCGATGATGTTTATCACCTGCCTCCTGGGCGGACGACGCAGCGGCCGTACCAGGATGAGGGATGCATTTCGCACAGCGCCGCATCTCAAAGAACTGTACCTGCTGATTCAGCATCATGTTCGGGAGAGCGAGGACATTGAGCGCGCAGGAAAGGGTGTTTATTCGCCGGGCCTTCGCGACGACGCACAAGATGCGAGGCATCACCTCTTTTCACTATTGAAGGAAATCCCCGGCAAAGAGGCCTATCTCGCCCTGGTTGCGCTAGGCGAGTTGCATCCCGTGCAGTCATCGCGTCCTTGGATGCTTCATCACGCCAAGACCAAAGCGGCGGCTGATGCCGACCTGTCGGCATGGTCCATCGTGCAGACCTTGGAGTTTCAGGACACAATCGAACGCACGCCGGCCACGCATCGGGAATTGTTCGAACTTGCCGAGCTTCGCTTTCACGATCTCAAGGATGAGTTGGAGGGTGGCGACAGCAGCATCGCCGACATCCTTTTGAGAGGCGCCACTCAAGAACCGCAGATGCGGAAGTTTATAGGCGGTTGGTGCCGCGACAGGGCCTTGGGGCGATACTCTATTGTACAAGAGGAAGAGCTTGCTGACGCCAAGCGCCCCGATCTCCGCATGCATGGCGCGAGCTTTGACGCGCCGGTGCCTATTGAGCTCAAACTGGCGGACAAGTGGTCCGGCAACGCCCTCTTCGAACGTCTCGAGACTCAACTAAGCACTGACTATATGCGCGACAATCGATCAAGCAGGGGGTTATTCGTGCTCGTGTACCGCGGCGAGCAGCAGACTTGGCGAACACCGAATGCTTCAACACCGGTGACGTTTGACGGCCTTGTTGCAGCGCTCCAAACTCACTGGACCGCACTTGCGCCTGCAAACCCCAGCGTCGACGATATCATCATCGTCGGAATTGATTTGACACGCCGCGTCCCGCGCAAAGCAAAAGGCGCTAAAAAACGAGCGGGCAGCGCCTGAAATTCCGTTCGACGGATTGCGCCGCGGTGCGAAGCTACTCCGACCCCAAGGATGCCAGAGCCTCATCGAAATAGATGTCCGCGCTTGGCAACACCAAAGTGCGCCCGTGGATGCGCGCCAACTCCTCTCGATCAATAACGACGATCCCCAAGCGCTGCGCAAGCTCCAGATCGGGCTCAAGTTCGCTCATGGGCCGGCTTGACACAATCACCGGCAAAACTTTGATAATTCCAAGATTGGACTGGTCGAGCTTCCGACGAACCGCCTGCGCTCGGGAGTGCAGAAGCGCGAGCTTATTCTCCGCCTTCAATACTCCCGTCGTGCATTCTATCACAGCAATGTTGCCGTTTGGCGCGCTCACGATGATGTCGGCGGCGTCTTGCGTCCTGGGCATGTCCCCCAGATGCGCCGGCGAAAAACCCAGCATCCAGAGTAACCAAGACACCGCCACTTCCAGCTTTCGCGCGTCGGCGCCGCGACCATGCGCGGCATTAAATACCTCACCCAGCGCCACCAAGCCGGGATCGCACGCCTCGAACGCCGCTCGACGCGGATTCTGGAACGTGGAAGGGTCCGAGACCCAGTAGTGATGTTGCGCAACCTCGGCATATGTAGCGAAACAATGCAGCACGGCGCCCGGTGCGACTTCGATTTCGATGTCGCCCAGCTGCGCGAGCCCGTCCCTCGACCAAGCAAAGTCGACGCCATCAAGACGAAACCTCTCGACCACGCGGCCCTGCTGGAATTTTCGTATGCCCACAGACGCCTTGGAGGGATCAAGCCCTGCTGCAAGGCGCAGCCGAAGTTTGGCGCGGTTTTCATTGATGATCGATGCCTTGTCGATCAGGGCGACAGTCGAAGCCACGACCTGAAGCGTCGCCTGGTTGTTCAGCGGCGGCAGCGAAAACTCACCGATAAGGTCGGACAGCCCGTCATATGGCGGCGAGGCCGCACGCAATTCCCAATCAAGGTCCGGTTGACGGATATGATCGGCAATTGGCCCACCGAACAATTGCAAGACATCGAGACGCGCCTGGTTTTGCAAACCTGCTGCATGGAACGGCGAGTAGTTGATCCCGTGCGCACCACCCTCATTTGCCGGGAATATGACTTCTCCATCAGGCGTGGCGAAAGGCCCAGTGCAAACTTTCTCGAGGAGATCGCTGCGTTTCATCCCTATGTCGCGCAAACGAAAATGGCCCGCTCGCATTGTCGTTGATTCAAACCGCATCGGCTCGCTCAGGCGTTCGCTCACATTCAAGAGAAGTGAGCCGGTGACGAGCACGGCCTTGTCACCGCATTTCACCGCCAAGTATGTGAAGCTGTCGTCCGTGTACGCTCCGGCGATGGGTTCTATCGCGAGCAGGAATTTGTTGAGCAGAGCTGCATTTTGCTCTGATAGCGCCATTGCTGTCACACCTCGAGCCGAATGATGCACGCAAGAACGTCAAATAGGACGCGAACGTCCGCATACCTCGATCGTATGCCATTTTTTGCCGATCGTCGACGCGTCCGTCATTGAGTCGATGCGGCTCCGCTACGTTCAGAGATCGCACCTTCGTTGGCGCAGCCCGAGCGATAAAATCCGTCCGCCTCAGGCGTAACCCCATTCGGTGAGAAAATACCGGTGCATGCCGGCGAAGGGATAGTCGGCGCGCTGCATGCGTTCGAGTTCGTCGCTGATGCTGGTTCGCGTCGCCGCGCGCACGCCATCGTCTTCCAGCACCGCCTTGAACACGGCCAGCTGTCTGTAATGGATGTACCGATCGCGCCTTAACTCCTCGCGGTTGAGACCGAGATAGTCTTCGCACGCTTTGAACGCGCTCCTGCCGCGAGCGGTATTGCGCGCCTTGACCCAGACTTCCTTGTTGTCGTCATCGGCCTCGAACACGAAAAGCTTTGCCGGATCCTCGTAGTAGGGATGGGGAAGCCCCGCCTTTTCGTGACCCCATTCATCCAGGATATCGTCGTCGGTGATTGCCGTGACATCGCGCGCGAGTCTCGTCGCCAACGCGGTCAGTGCGGGATCCTTGGGCGCCTTTACCGGCATTCGCGGTGCCCGAAGCTTTGCGCCCACGACTGGAAAATTGTCGCCCTTGAAACCCTGATTGCAGATCTGACAGGCGAACAGATAATTGTCGAAGCAGTAGGCTAGCCACCAGTAGAGAGACTTCGGCCTGAAGTGTTCTACGTCGCCCCACGCAACTGTCTTCGTCGGCGCTTCGCAATAGGCGCACTTCTTGGCCGACTCTGCTTCAATGCTTTCCTTGGCGCTCTTCCATTTTCCGGAAACGAACGCCATTGGCTTCGCGTCCTGCTTCGCGACGTAGTAGCGATTGATCAGGTCCTTGTGCTTGGTGACGAGGCCCGTTCCCCGAAAGTCGGTGGGAATGGATGCCTGCGCGCGGTTGCGGCCGAGTTTGATCACGATCCCCCTCCCGACGTCACTTCCGCTTCTTCTTCGCGACGACCTTCTTGCTCTTCTTCGCCGAAGACTTTGTGCCGCCGCTTCCCGAGGCGCCGCTCTTGCTAGCGACTTTTCTGGACGCGCTCTTCTTGGCCGCACCGTTCCTTCCGGTCGCCTTGGCGCTCGACCCGGAGGCGCGTTTCCCGGCGATCGTGCGCACGGCCCGACCAGCCGCATCACTGCCGCTGCGGTCGGACAGATCAGTCGCAATGCGCTTCAACAATGCATTGGTGGGCTGGAGATAGTGGGGCACCTCCTCCCATGACGGCGTCCGTGAGAGCTCGGCGCGGAGTTCGGCTATGCGCTTCGATGAGCGGGCGCCCTTCGTCTTTTTCAGCCCGCGCAGCTCCTTGCGCATGCTCTGCACTTCCGGTGAGTCCAGCGTCTCCAAACCGAAAATAGGACTTTGAATCAGCTGATGGAGCAGCATCCGGTTTGGCACGCCGTTGAACGGATAAAGTCTCGACGATCTCCGCTTCGGATCGCGGCGCAGAACATAGAGTTCACCCTCACCCGCCTGATGGACAGTGAGCGGGGAATGCGTCGTGGCGATAACCTGAAAGTTCGGCAGCGTCTCCTTCAGAAAACTGACCAGGTTACGCTGCCAAACCGGATGGAGGTGAAGATCGATCTCGTCGATCATCAACAGCCCAGCAGCCTGAAGAGGATCGTCGTAATTCCTTTCCAGCACATTGGGATCCTAAGCTTAGAATTCCACGTGGACAAGTTGTCGCGGCCGCTTCTATAGTGTCACCTAAATACTAGTGACTCCAGCGTAACTGGACTGGCCACAGTTAGGCCGCAAATGTAATCACACTGGCTCACCTTCGGGTGGGCCTTTCTGCGTTCGCGAGTGGACCCGATAAGCTCATGGAGCGGCGTAACCGTCGCACAGGAAGGACAGAGAAAGCGCGGATCTGGGAAGTGACGGACAGAACGGTCAGGACCTGGATTGGGGAGGCGGTTGCCGCCGCTGCTGCTGACGGTGTGACGTTCTCTGTTCCGGTCACACCACATACGTTCCGCCATTCCTATGCGATGCACATGCTGTATGCCGGTATACCGCTGAAAGTTCTGCAAAGCCTGATGGGACATAAGTCCATCAGTTCAACGGAAGTCTACACGAAGGTTTTTGCGCTGGATGTGGCTGCCCGGCACCGGGTGCAGTTTGCGATGCCGGAGTCTGATGCGGTTGCGATGCTGAAACAATTATCCTGAGAATAAATGCCTTGGCCTTTATATGGAAATGTGGAACTGAGTGGATATGCTGTTTTTGTCTGTTAAACAGAGAAGCTGGCTGTTATCCACTGAGAAGCGAACGAAACAGTCGGGAAAATCTCCCATTATCGTAGAGATCCGCATTATTAATCTCAGGAGCCTGTGTAGCGTTTATAGGAAGTAGTGTTCTGTCATGATGCCTGCAAGCGGTAACGAAAACGATTTGAATATGCCTTCAGGAACAATAGAAATCTTCGTGCGGTGTTACGTTGAAGTGGAGCGGATTATGTCAGCAATGGACAGAACAACCTAATGAACACAGAACCATGATGTGGTCTGTCCTTTTACAGCCAGTAGTGCTCGCCGCAGTCGAGCGACAGGGCGAAGCCCTCGGCTGGTTGCCCTCGCCGCTGGGCTGGCGGCCGTCTATGGCCCTGCAAACGCGCCAGAAACGCCGTCGAAGCCGTGTGCGAGACACCGCGGCCGGCCGCCGGCGTTGTGGATACCTCGCGGAAAACTTGGCCCTCACTGACAGATGAGGGGCGGACGTTGACACTTGAGGGGCCGACTCACCCGGCGCGGCGTTGACAGATGAGGGGCAGGCTCGATTTCGGCCGGCGACGTGGAGCTGGCCAGCCTCGCAAATCGGCGAAAACGCCTGATTTTACGCGAGTTTCCCACAGATGATGTGGACAAGCCTGGGGATAAGTGCCCTGCGGTATTGACACTTGAGGGGCGCGACTACTGACAGATGAGGGGCGCGATCCTTGACACTTGAGGGGCAGAGTGCTGACAGATGAGGGGCGCACCTATTGACATTTGAGGGGCTGTCCACAGGCAGAAAATCCAGCATTTGCAAGGGTTTCCGCCCGTTTTTCGGCCACCGCTAACCTGTCTTTTAACCTGCTTTTAAACCAATATTTATAAACCTTGTTTTTAACCAGGGCTGCGCCCTGTGCGCGTGACCGCGCACGCCGAAGGGGGGTGCCCCCCCTTCTCGAACCCTCCCGGTCGAGTGAGCGAGGAAGCACCAGGGAACAGCACTTATATATTCTGCTTACACACGATGCCTGAAAAAACTTCCCTTGGGGTTATCCACTTATCCACGGGGATATTTTTATAATTATTTTTTTTATAGTTTTTAGATCTTCTTTTTTAGAGCGCCTTGTAGGCCTTTATCCATGCTGGTTCTAGAGAAGGTGTTGTGACAAATTGCCCTTTCAGTGTGACAAATCACCCTCAAATGACAGTCCTGTCTGTGACAAATTGCCCTTAACCCTGTGACAAATTGCCCTCAGAAGAAGCTGTTTTTTCACAAAGTTATCCCTGCTTATTGACTCTTTTTTATTTAGTGTGACAATCTAAAAACTTGTCACACTTCACATGGATCTGTCATGGCGGAAACAGCGGTTATCAATCACAAGAAACGTAAAAATAGCCCGCGAATCGTCCAGTCAAACGACCTCACTGAGGCGGCATATAGTCTCTCCCGGGATCAAAAACGTATGCTGTATCTGTTCGTTGACCAGATCAGAAAATCTGATGGCACCCTACAGGAACATGACGGTATCTGCGAGATCCATGTTGCTAAATATGCTGAAATATTCGGATTGACCTCTGCGGAAGCCAGTAAGGATATACGGCAGGCATTGAAGAGTTTCGCGGGGAAGGAAGTGGTTTTTTATCGCCCTGAAGAGGATGCCGGCGATGAAAAAGGCTATGAATCTTTTCCTTGGTTTATCAAACGTGCGCACAGTCCATCCAGAGGGCTTTACAGTGTACATATCAACCCATATCTCATTCCCTTCTTTATCGGGTTACAGAACCGGTTTACGCAGTTTCGGCTTAGTGAAACAAAAGAAATCACCAATCCGTATGCCATGCGTTTATACGAATCCCTGTGTCAGTATCGTAAGCCGGATGGCTCAGGCATCGTCTCTCTGAAAATCGACTGGATCATAGAGCGTTACCAGCTGCCTCAAAGTTACCAGCGTATGCCTGACTTCCGCCGCCGCTTCCTGCAGGTCTGTGTTAATGAGATCAACAGCAGAACTCCAATGCGCCTCTCATACATTGAGAAAAAGAAAGGCCGCCAGACGACTCATATCGTATTTTCCTTCCGCGATATCACTTCCATGACGACAGGATAGTCTGAGGGTTATCTGTCACAGATTTGAGGGTGGTTCGTCACATTTGTTCTGACCTACTGAGGGTAATTTGTCACAGTTTTGCTGTTTCCTTCAGCCTGCATGGATTTTCTCATACTTTTTGAACTGTAATTTTTAAGGAAGCCAAATTTGAGGGCAGTTTGTCACAGTTGATTTCCTTCTCTTTCCCTTCGTCATGTGACTTGATATCGGGGGTTAGTTCGTCATCATTGATGAGGGTTGATTATCACAGTTTATTACTCTGAATTGGCTATCCGCGTGTGTACCTCTACCTGGAGTTTTTCCCACGGTGGATATTTCTTCTTGCGCTGAGCGTAAGAGCTATCTGACAGAACAGTTCTTCTTTGCTTCCTCGCCAGTTCGCTCGCTATGCTCGGTTACACGGCTGCGGCGAGCGCTAGTGATAATAAGTGACTGAGGTATGTGCTCTTCTTATCTCCTTTTGTAGTGTTGCTCTTATTTTAAACAACTTTGCGGTTTTTTGATGACTTTGCGATTTTGTTGTTGCTTTGCAGTAAATTGCAAGATTTAATAAAAAAACGCAAAGCAATGATTAAAGGATGTTCAGAATGAAACTCATGGAAACACTTAACCAGTGCATAAACGCTGGTCATGAAATGACGAAGGCTATCGCCATTGCACAGTTTAATGATGACAGCCCGGAAGCGAGGAAAATAACCCGGCGCTGGAGAATAGGTGAAGCAGCGGATTTAGTTGGGGTTTCTTCTCAGGCTATCAGAGATGCCGAGAAAGCAGGGCGACTACCGCACCCGGATATGGAAATTCGAGGACGGGTTGAGCAACGTGTTGGTTATACAATTGAACAAATTAATCATATGCGTGATGTGTTTGGTACGCGATTGCGACGTGCTGAAGACGTATTTCCACCGGTGATCGGGGTTGCTGCCCATAAAGGAGGCGTTTACAAAACCTCAGTTTCTGTTCATCTTGCTCAGGATCTGGCTCTGAAGGGGCTACGTGTTTTGCTCGTGGAAGGTAACGACCCCCAGGGAACAGCCTCAATGTATCACGGATGGGTACCAGATCTTCATATTCATGCAGAAGACACTCTCCTGCCTTTCTATCTTGGGGAAAAGGACGATGTCACTTATGCAATAAAGCCCACTTGCTGGCCGGGGCTTGACATTATTCCTTCCTGTCTGGCTCTGCACCGTATTGAAACTGAGTTAATGGGCAAATTTGATGAAGGTAAACTGCCCACCGATCCACACCTGATGCTCCGACTGGCCATTGAAACTGTTGCTCATGACTATGATGTCATAGTTATTGACAGCGCGCCTAACCTGGGTATCGGCACGATTAATGTCGTATGTGCTGCTGATGTGCTGATTGTTCCCACGCCTGCTGAGTTGTTTGACTACACCTCCGCACTGCAGTTTTTCGATATGCTTCGTGATCTGCTCAAGAACGTTGATCTTAAAGGGTTCGAGCCTGATGTACGTATTTTGCTTACCAAATACAGCAATAGTAATGGCTCTCAGTCCCCGTGGATGGAGGAGCAAATTCGGGATGCCTGGGGAAGCATGGTTCTAAAAAATGTTGTACGTGAAACGGATGAAGTTGGTAAAGGTCAGATCCGGATGAGAACTGTTTTTGAACAGGCCATTGATCAACGCTCTTCAACTGGTGCCTGGAGAAATGCTCTTTCTATTTGGGAACCTGTCTGCAATGAAATTTTCGATCGTCTGATTAAACCACGCTGGGAGATTAGATAATGAAGCGTGCGCCTGTTATTCCAAAACATACGCTCAATACTCAACCGGTTGAAGATACTTCGTTATCGACACCAGCTGCCCCGATGGTGGATTCGTTAATTGCGCGCGTAGGAGTAATGGCTCGCGGTAATGCCATTACTTTGCCTGTATGTGGTCGGGATGTGAAGTTTACGGGAAAG